>Ga0208043_1000008_pt1 | contig 245364 bp, 210 predicted proteins | sample Sb_taG_12_FD_187710 | JGI IMG/M metagenome (GOLD analysis project Ga0208043, IMG submission 187710) | Peat soil microbial communities from Weissenstadt, Germany - Sb_50d_9_AC metaG (SPAdes) (version 2) | ecosystem: Environmental > Terrestrial > Soil > Wetlands > Peat | place: Germany... | reverse complement strand
CGCTTCGTCCGCCGCCCTCCCAAGCCGCCTTCTCTCCCTACTGCCGTCTGGATCAACAAGCCTCCGGACCAGGAGAAAGCTCCTTAAACTTTCACGCTGTGTGTCTCATTTTCATTGACACGCACCGAACTCCCGCCAGATTTCGTGACCGACATCAGCGTATCCGGATGGTCCGGACCAAGTATGCGGCGCTGTACGTCCGACGACTCCTTGTACAGTTCTCCGGCCCGGCCGAACTTTCCCTCCGATTCGTACTGGGTGCCGAGGTTGTTTATGGACATCAGTGTATCCGGATGTTCGGGGCCCAATAAGTGCCGGCGGATTTCCACCACTTCGGAGCCGAGCGCCTCACCCTGCGCATATTTGCCCTCGCCGTGATAGTCGTTCGCCAGATTGTTCATGATCTTCAGGGTGTCGGGATACTCCGGCCCGAGGATCCGGCGGCTGAACTCCAGGCACTCTTTGTTGAGGGGCTCTGCTAATGCGAACTTCCCCTGCGCGTGGTACGACATCGCCAGGTTGCCCTTCGACCGCATCGTTTGGGGATCCTGCGGGCCCAATAGTCGTTGTCGAATCTCCAACACTTTCTTGTACTGCGCCTCCGCCTGCGTATATTTGCCCTCTAAGTAATACACCGTCCCGAGTTGGTGCGTGGACTCGACGGTGTCGGGATGCTCTGGCCCCAACACCTTAGTTTGAGCGTCGGCGGCACGCGTTAACAGCGCCTCGGCTGCGGGGTATTCGCCTTGCAGCCAGGCAATATTTCCGAGGTTACTCAGGACCTTAAGAGTCCGCAGACTGTTCTCTCCCATCGTGCGGGCATAGAGATCGAGCGCAGCCTCCAGTTGCCCGCGCGCCTGAGGGTATAGGCCCAGGTCAATGTAGGTCTGCCCTATCGTCTCACGAATAGATGCCTCGATCTGCGGCTGAGATTTGAACTTGCCGGCAATTCGCGCCGCCGCCCGGTCGAGAGCTGTGCGTACCTTCAAATCCGGGTCCGGGTTACCACCTTGTTGGTTCCAGGCGCTGGCCGGTGCCAGCACGTCATTCTTAAGAAAATCATTGACGGCTTGCGCCACCGCCGCTTCGCGATTCGCGCGGATGCCTTGCCGTATGCTGTAAGCCGCCGCCGCCACAAGCACGAGAATGAAAGCGCCAGCCGTCGCCAGCGCCCCGCGATAACGGCGGGCAAACTTGCGCGCGCGGTACGAGGTCGAGGGCGGCACCGCCAGCACCGGCTCGTTCCGCAGATATCGCCGGATGTCTGCGCCGAAATCGGACGGCGAACCATAGCGGCGCGACCGGTCCTTTTGCAGGGCCTTCAATGTGATCGAATCGAGGTCGCCCCGCAACTGCTTCATCAGGAGCAAGGGCTCGGTATTGCGCTGGCGAGCCACTGTGGTTGACGTGGCGGATGGCTGGCCGCGAACCTTGGTGCTCGGTTTTGGCGGATCGTCCTCCCGCAGCCTGCGCAGGTATTCGTCAAAGGGCGTCTTCGCCACCTCGAGCGGCGGCGCACCCGCGAGCAGCTCGTACAAGACAATTCCCAACGAGTAAACATCGGTGCGCGTGTCGATGTCCTCGCCCGAGGAAAGAGCCTGTTCCGGGCTCATGTACTGTGGAGTCCCCACCAGCGCTCCGGCGCGTGTGAACATCGTGTCCGGCGTCAGTTTCTGGGTCAGTGCTTTGGCGACACCGAAGTCGATGATCTTGGGAACCGGCCGGCCATCCACTTCCATTACGAGAATGTTGGAGGGTTTCAGATCGCGGTGGATAATCGCCTTCTGATGCGCATGCTGGACCCCTTCCGAGACCAGCATGAAAAGCTCCAGGCGCTCGCGTGTGCTGAGCCGGTGTTCATCGCAGTAGGTGGTAATGGCAATACCGACTACATACTCCATGACGAAGTACGGCGATCCGCCGGGCGTCGACCCGGCGTCGAACACTTTGGCGATAACGGGGTGGTCCATGAGGGCCAAAGCCTGCCGCTCGGACTCGAAGCGTGCGATTACTTCGCGGCTGTTCATGCCGGCCTTGATCACTTTCAGGGCTACGCGGCGGCGCACCGGCTCCTGTTGGTCCGCCAGCCAGACCTCTCCCATGCCGCCTTCCCCGATCTTCTCGACAAGCAGGTAGCGGCCGATGGCCGTCCCGGCGGCGGCCGAGGGCGCGAACGCGCCGGCGATTCTGTCGCTGCTCCCACTGCTTCCGGCATCGGTGTGCGTCTCGTTAGCCTCACCTGTCCGCCGCATGCGGAGCACGGCATCACGAATTTCGGAGCTCACTGCTGAAGAATCCAGAAACCCCCGGATCTCTTCGTCGGACATGCTGCCCGCTGCCTGGTAGAGTTTCCACGCTGCCTGCCACTGTTCTTCGTTCAAGGTTTCTCCGGTCCGGACATCTCTTCCCGAAGCCAGTGCTGGGCGAATTTCCAATGACGGGCCACGGTGCTCAACGAGCAGCCCAAACGGGCTGCCATCTCCTCCCTCGACAAGCCCTCGAAAACCTTCATTTCGACGACCTGGCGCAACACCGGATCGATACGCGCCAACCGGTCGAGAAGGTTCTCGATGTCTTGCAGGTTTTGAGCGCCGGAACCAGGATCCGCGAGATGCTCTGAAACCCCGGTCTTGTCTGCACGGCGATATAGGGGACGGGCATGGTGGATGAGCAGCCGCTTCATCAGGAAGCCCGCCAAACCAAGGAAGGCGGCCTTTTCGCTTTCGGCGTCCGGTCCACCGGGTGGCAACGCATTCACGCGAGCCAGTTCCAGGTAGAGTTCATTGACCAGGACGGTCGGCTGCCAGGTGTGGTCCGGCCGCTCGCGTTTCATACGTGCCGCCGCCATCCGGCGCAACTCGGGATAGAAAAGCTGGACCAGGCGGTCGGCAGCACTCCGGTCCCCGCCGCGAAAGTCCGCCATTAAGCGGCGGACTGTAGCAGGAGCGCCTGCGTCAGCCATATTGGGGCTCAATTATATCACCTGAGTTAGGACCCGCCCTTAGTCGGAATGGATCCCTAACATTCCCCCGGGAATTTTTTGACACGCTCTGCGGCCTCCTCTCCCATTACCCGGTGAGAGGCAGTGAGGCGGCGTTAAGTCGCCAAACTAAAGACGAGGTGAGGATGATGCGGCAAGTTACAATCGGAGTTCTAGGCGTGCTGTTGACGGCGCCGTTCGCTTGGGGGCAGCGTACCGCTTGGGAACAGTTGACGGCATCCGGCAACGAGTTTCAGGCACAAGGACGGTACTCCGAAGCGGAGACTGCCTTCCGTGGTGCGTTGCAGAAGGCGGAAGGCATCGGCGAGCCCCGGGCAGTAGCCAGTAGTCTCAATAATTTGGGTGCAGCCCTCGAAAAACGCGGTGATCTCTCTCAAGCAGATCAGATTTACCGCCGCGCAATTGCGGTTTGGGAGGGACTCCCCGAGCCGCTGAGCCTTGCGGTGACTCTCAAGAATCTGGCGCAACTTTATTGTTCGCTGGCCCGGTACAACGACGCCGAACTCATGGCGCGCCGCGCCCTGACGCTCCAATCACAGGCCCGCGGTCCCGACGACTTGGGAACAGCCGACTATCTGGACACTCTGGGAGACATTCAGTTTGGGCACGGTCTCTACGCGGAGTCGGAGTCGAATTTTCGGCGCTCCCTTGCCGTCCAGAAGAGAGCGTTGAACCCGGATGATCCTCGGCTGGCAGTGAGCCTGGCCGGTCTCGGTTCGGTCTGCACCGCGCTCGCACGCTACCGGGAGGCGGAAGGATTTTATCGGCGTGCCGTCTCGATTCGGGAAAAAGCGTTGGGTACCGGTCACCCGGAAACCGCTTTACTCTGGAACCGTCTGGCGAAGCTGTATCTGATCGAGAAGCAATATCATAAGGCCGAGCCGCTGCTCACGAAGGTGATAGAAGTTTGGAGCGCGACACTCGGGCCCGATCATCCTGAGATGGCCGGCGCCTTCACTAACCTGGCTACCACGTACCAGGGCGAGGCTCTCTTGGACGATGCCGAGATACTGTATCGACGCGCTTTGGGTGTCTGCGAGAAATCACTCGGACGCGAGCACCCCTGCGCTGCGGCACTGCTCGGCCATCTGGCAGACATTCAGCGCGAACGGCATCACTATGGCGAAGCCGAAATACTCTACCGGCGTGCCATCGCAATTAAGGAAACGACGCTTGGACCGGAGCATGTGGAGGTCTTCAGGACACTCAGCAATATGGCGGCAACATACTACCTGGACAAGCAATACGAAGATGCCGAGCCACTCTTCGTCCGGGCGCTGCAGATAGCCGAACATTCCTTGGAGTCCACTAATCCGGACGTTGTGGCGACGCTCTCCGACTATGCCGCGCTCTTGCGAAAGCTGCACAGGAAAGGAGAGGCACGCGAAATCGAGGCACGGGTGCGAGAGCTGCACGCAAGATCTGATCGCGAGAATCCAGGAAGCTTCGAAGTGGATTGGAGAGACTTGCAGACCAGAGTCAATTAGCAACAACGTCGGGCACCTGGCAGTGAGGCGGCATTAAGTCGCCAAGCCAGAGAGGGGGCGAGATGGAAGCAGTTTCTTGTCAGGCTTTCGGAATGGAGTGTGTCTACCAGCCCTTCAATTCCTTGACCGGGCGAGCGGGCCAGGCCCCCAAATCGAGGGTGTCCCTGGCCCGCCGCAGTAAGACGCAATCAATTAAAATCCCCCGGAAAGCTCAACCGCTTCGCCGTGTGGGTGAAGCAGCCGATAGAGAGCGACACGTTATTCGTATCAAAGTCTTGTATAGTACCCTGAGCGGTGAATTCGGTGCCGTCCTCACTGACCGTAATCATGTCGAGAGCCTGAGCAAACGAGGCGAAGGTCCCATCTGGTTTATACCGGAAAAACCAGAACTTGGCGGCGGAGGTGCTGTCGCCGTTACGGGTCCAGGCGCCTACGCTGGCCCCACGCAGGAAGGTATTGGCGGATTCGGTAAAAGAACCGTCATGAAGGAACCCTTGTATACTACGAACGGTCCTGATGAGAGCGCCGGTTTGACAATTTGTGACTGTGACGCTCACATCCCAAACGCCCTCCGGGCTGTGTCTGTCCTGTGCCGACACGACCGTCAGCGAGGCTACTGAACTTAGCGCGAGAATCGTGCAAATCCGGAAAATACTCTTCGTCATCTCAATCTCCTTTTGGGTGCGAACTTGTTGAGGTGGGCAGCGTGGCCCCCGGAGAGTTCCGGATGGCTTTCTGTAACCGCCTTCGCGCTTTAAGGTGCGAAATGAGGGGGAAAACTGGCACTGCCTATTTTCGAGACGGCGGAGAAAAGCCGCTTAAGTTTTGCTGAGTTCCGCTTGCAGCCAGGATCGGGCGAACTTCCAATCCCGCATGACCGTTTCGGGAGAGACTGCCAGCACCTCGGCGGCCTCTTCCACGCTAAGCCCGCCAAAGAAACGCAGCTCGATGACCCGGGCCTTGCGTGGCTCGATCTCGGCCAGCGCGTTGAGCGCGTCGTCCAGGACGATCAACTCCCTCGCCCGGTCCCCGCCAATGTCAGGCAGCTCATCCAGATTCACGCGCCCCGCACTGCCGCCTCGCTTCGCCGTCAAACGCTGCCGCGCCCGTTGGAGCAGGATGTTCCGCATGATCTGCGCCGATACCGCGAAAAAATGGGCACGGTGCTGCCAGTCGACATTCGTGATATCGATCAGTTCCAGGTAGGCCTCGTGCACCAAGGCCGTCGCCTGCAAGGTCTGCCCCGCGCGCTCGTTCTGCATGTGGTGTCCGGCAATGCGCCGTAACGCGCGATAAACGTGCGGCGTCAGCCGCTCCAGCGCGCCCCGGTCGCCCCCGGCCCAGGCGCGAAGAAGCTGCGTGGTCTCCGACGTTGGATCGTCCATACACTTCAATTGGAATCGATTGTACACTGCCGAACCGCCTGCACCCATTGGGTCAACAGCTTGCAGGATGGTAACGGTTGCAGCACACCTGCTGCCACAATATCATTAGAAGCTATTTGTCGAGTGATGCATGAGTCCCCAGCGCTTGCGGCAAATCGAGGATCTGTACCACTCTGCTCGTGAGAACGGCCAGGCCGTTCTGGCCAATGCCGATCCCGAGCTTCGGGAGGAAGTCCAGAGGCTCCTGGCGCAGGACTCGGAAGGCGGCGGCAAGCTGCTCGACCAGCGCCCCGCTGACCTGATCGCGCATCTCGCTGAAAAGCAAGTAGCTGCCGGATCCCTGCTGGGCCCGTACAGAATCGAAGCGCCGCTGGGCCAAGGTGGTATGGGACAGGTATTCCGCGCCACGGACACGCGCCTCGGCCGGGCGGTTGCGATCAAGATCGCGGACGAAAAATTCAGTGACCGCTTCGAACGCGAGTCGCAAGCCATCGCAGCGTTAAACCATCCCAACATTTGTACGCTGCATGACGTGGGTCCCAACTACCTGGTCATGGAACTGGTCGACGGCGAAACGCTGGCGGCGCGCTTGAAGCGCGGCAAGCTGTCGATCGAACAGACTATCCGGTTCGGGACGCAAATCGCGGACGCACTGGCGGCGGCCCACGCCAAGGGCATCATTCACCGCGATCTGAAGCCCGCCAACATCATGCTCACGAAGTCCGGCGCGAAGGTGTTGGACTTCGGACTGGCGAAATCCGCAGTCGATCAGACCCTTACCGGCGCCGGTGTCGTGATGGGCACCCTCGCCTACATGGCCCCGGAGCAATTCGAAGGCAAAAAGGCCGATGCGCGGACGGACATTTACGCCCTGGGATTGGTGTTGTCTGAGATGGCCATGGGGAAGCGTTCCGAAAAGTCCGAGGGCCTGCCGCCGGCTCTGGACCGCTTGTTAAGGAGGTGCTTGGAACATGACCCGGACGAGCGTTGGCAATCCGCGCGAGACCTGAAATGGGAGTTGGAGTCGAGCGCAGGCGCACCCATGGCCGCTTCCTCGCGATCCCGGAACGCCCTACTCACAGGCGCTTTTGGACTCGTCACGCTCCTGTTGGCGGCGCTCATCTTGTTGCGATTCCGCGAACAACCTCCAGCACCGCAAGCGGCACGCATGAGCGTCTTACTACCCGAGAAGTCGCGCCCGCTGTCGCTCGCGGTTTCTCCGGACGGGCGCGAAATCGCCGTAGTTCTTGTCAAGGAAGGAAAGCAGCAAATCTGGGTCCGGGCACTGGATTCGCTCGAACCAACAGCGTTAGCCGGCACCGATGGCGCGGCGGATCCGTTTTGGTCCCCCGACAGTCGGTCCATAGCTTTTTTTGCCGACGCCAAGCTCAAGAAAATCGGTCGTTCGGGAGGGCCGGTGCAAACCCTCTGCGATGCTGTTGGGGTGCTGGGCGGGACCTGGAATCGGCAGGGCGACATCTTACTTGGGGGTTTGTTTAGAGTTCAAAGAGTTTCGGCCGTGGGCGGAGTGGTGTCGAACCTTCCCGAACATTCAGCCACCGGGGCCTATCCCTTTTTCTTGCCCGATGGACGGCATTACTTGGCCATACGCGGTGCTCCGGGTTCGACAGAAGCCGGCGTGTGGTTGAGTTCGATGGACGGACCGGAGACCCGGCACATTCTGCCGGATACGTCCAATGCAGAAATTATCGAACCGCCGCCGGGGAGCCAGGTGGGGGAAGTGGTATTCACCCGCGCGGGCACGCTAATGGCCTTGCCGTTTGATATGAGGCGCCTCGAAGCGGCAGGCGATGCGTTCCCGGTCGCGCAAAGGATTGTGGCGGGCGTAAATCCTTACTGGTTGGCTGCGACATCCAACCAGGGAACGCTGGCTTATGTGTCCGGGCAGCGCGGCGGCTCGCAGTACGTTTGGCGGGATCGCCAAGGCAGAAACCTGGGCGTTGCCGGTGCGGCAGGCAGTGTGGTCATGATTTCCTCGGATGGAAAGCAGTTAACGGGCGACCGTCCGGGGGGCACGTGGTTGCTGGAATTCGCGCGGGGAATTGCCACCCAGCTGACGTTTGGTGCGGACCAAACGACTGCCATCTTGTCTCCAGACAGCCGCTACATCGCTTACGGCAGGATCGGGACTGGTTTGTATCGGAAGCTCGCGAGCGGCGCGGGAGCCGAAGAGTTGTTGCTTCGCACAAAGAATTTTGTCATTCCGAAGAGTTGGTCGCCGGATGGACGATTCATTATCTACGCGCAAATCAGTCAGGAGACCGCGGCGGACTTGCTGGCGATTCCCGTCGAGCCGGATGCAAAGCCTTTTGTCGTGGTACAGACTCCGGCGAATGAGGACCAGGGGCAGTTCTCACCCGACGGACATTGGGTCGCCTACACTTCGAACGAGTCCGGCCTGAGCGAGATCTATGTGATTCCGTTCCCGCCTTCGTCCAGCGGGGGCAAGTGGCTGGTGTCCAGAGGCGGCGGCGTGCAGCCGCGCTGGCGGCGAAACGGCAAAGAGCTGTTTTACATTTCTCCGGACTGGAAAATGATGGCGGTCGAGGTCAATACCCAGCCGGTGTTCCAGGCCGGCACTCCGCAGCCTTTGTTCCAAACCGACATGGTGGACACCGGAATTCGCACCGGCCCGATCAGCTGGGACCTCGCGCCCGACGGCAACCGCTTCCTCATCATCAGCGAGAACCCCAGCGACGCGTCGTCCGTTACCGTGGCTCTGAACTGGCGGGCGGGGACATTAAAATGAACCTCACCCCGGCAGCTAGATTACGGCGTGCTCGGAACTTGAGCCCAAAAATCGCGCGGGGCGTGCGGCGGACCGGCCTTGTCCGGCCCGAAGTGGCGTTCTGTTCGTTTGAGCCTTGAACCGATCGCTGGCGGCTAGGATCTCCTCGATCCCCGTATCTGGACAACGATCCGCTCATACACTGACGCTCGCTCATCGATGAATGCTGAGCGGCTATCCTGTTTATTGACGGGTCCTGAGAGGCTTTGGCGGGCCGAGTCGGTGCCGCGCAAATCGCGCCCCACGAGCGTAACGAAGAATCGAATTGGGGTAGAGGCACACACCGCCAATTAGAAATCCTCCGCCTGAATACCGGGAAATGCCGGGGCATTACGAACGCAGCGGCTAGTAAATCGGCCCGCAATTCGCATAGAGCAGCTGATTTCTCCAGCCCCAGGCCGGTCGAATCAGTAGATAGTCACTGAACACGCGGTACGCACGCGACGAAAGCCTGCATGCACGAGCCCCATGTCCGGCTGGCGGACAGCGTGGTCCCAAAACCGCCCATGTCGGCGGTAGAGGTGTAGCCTCAAATGTGCACTTTGGTCTATTGCCTCAGGTACTTGGAGTACAGGTGGAAATGGCGCGGAAGATGCAGGAGCAAGGTAGCCTGTTTGAGCCAGTGAAGGGATGGAATGAGAACAATAACCCAGGATTTGCATTATGGACTTCGAATGCTACAGAGAAACCCAGGCTTCACTGTGGCAGTGGTGGCTGCTCTAGCTCTGGGAATCGGCGTGAACACAAGTAATTTCACGCTCTTCAATGCTGTCGCGTTACGGCCGTTGCCGGTGAAGGATCCGCAGAGTGTCGTGAATGTTTACCAGCGGATCGCGAACGAACCTGTCGGTTACCGGTCATTCTCCTATCCTGAGTACGAGGCCCTTCGGGATCACAACAAAGTCTTCTCAGGGTTGATCGCCTACTCCTGGATGCCATTTGAACTCGGCGTCGGTCTCGCAAACGAGAGCGCGGCTGCCGGAATCGAGGAAGTGCATGGACTCCTCGTTTCAGACAACTACTTCTCAGACCTGGGCGGTGATGCTTTGATGGGGCGCACGTTCGTGCCCGAGGAAGGTCAGTCTTTTGGCTCTCATTCAGTGGTCGTTCTAAGCCACAGTTTCTGGAGACGACACTTTAATTCGGACCCAGGCTTGGTGGGAAAGGTAATAACACTCAACGGCATTCGCTTTACCGTCCTGGGTATTGCTCGTCGAGGTTTCATTGGTACGGAGCCGCTAGTTCCTGATATTTGGGTACCGCTGGCGATGCAGGCTCAACTCACTCCGAGCGATGACCGGCTGCATGACCGCGGCTCGTTCTGGCTCGAAGTTGTTGGACGCTTGACCCCTGATGAGCCACTTCAACAAGCCCAAGCGGGCATGGATCTCCTGGTAAACCAAATCGCCGGGACTTATCTCGGAACGAGTAAGAAAGTCAGTATCACCCTGGCGCCCGGCTCCTTCTTGGCGCGGCCCGATGTGCGAGCACAAGCGAGTTCCTTGGCTTTTCTCGCAGCGGCCGCGGTTGGCATGATTTTGCTGATCGCGTGTGCCAATGTGGCGAACCTGCTGTTGGCACGGGCTGTCGGCCGGCAAAAGGAAGTTGGTATTCGCTTGTCACTGGGGGCGAGTCGCGGCCGTCTGGTGCAGCAGCTGCTGACGGAAAGCATCCTGATTGCAGTGCTGGGCGGGGTAATGGGTCTTCTTCTGGCTTCCTGGTTGCCCAGCCTAGTGTTAAAGTTGGTCCAAACTCGCTATGAGCAGGCGCTCGTTCTGGATTTCAATCCTGACATTCGAATCCTTGCCTACACTTTACTCCTGTCATTAGCGACCGGAGTGATTTTCGGCTTAGCGCCTTCGCTTCAAACTTCGAAGCCTAACCTGTTATCTGCTTTGAAGGGCGACAGTGCGACCTTCGGCCGGCACCTAAGCCGCTCTCGCCTCCATGGGGTACTGGTGGTGGCACAAGTTGCTTTATGTCTAGTGCTCCTGATCGGCGCGGGGTTGCTGGTTAGAGGGTTGCAGAGAGCCATGGAGGTCAACGCCGGGTTCGATACTAGCCACGTCCTCGCGGTATCGTTGGACCTGGGTATGCATGGATATGATGATACCCGAGCTGCCGAGTTTCACCGTAAGTTTATAGAACGGTTGCAAGCTCTTCCGGGAGTAAAGTCAGTGAGTGTAACATCACTGGCGCCGCTGGGCGGGATTAGTAGAGGCGCACCGATCGCCATCGAGGGTCGCGAAGTCTCAGCGAGTGGGCCTCCCCTTGAAGTGGATTACTGGGTCGTGTCGCCGAACTACTTCGAGACTCTCGGTGTCCCGATCGTGCATGGCCGTGCCTTTAGAATCCAGGACACACAAGGGGGGCAGCCTGTTGCAATAGTGAACGAGGCCATGGCGCGACAGTTCTGGCCGGGAGAAATGTCGGTTGGCAAAAGGTTCAGGCCGGGTCCGGAATCAGTTCCGCTGGTGGAGATCGTGGGCGTCGTAAGGAACACCAGGGGTGCAAGATTGTGGGAGGCGGATAAACCCTACATGTATCTTCCGCTACTTCAAACCACCGAAGGCCCGCCGGTGCAAACCGGTCAACTAGGCATGAAGCTACTTGTGCGGACCGAGAGCAATCCGGACAGTGTTGCTCCTATGCTGCCACGCATAGTTAGAGGCTTGGACCCGAACGTTCAAGCCTCTATCACGGTGTTAGCGGACGCCTTGAAAGGCTGGATATGGTTCTCACGAGTCGGTGCCCTGCTCTCTGGTGGATTGGGCTTCTTAGCGCTCTTACTGGCGACGGTGGGAATCTACGGTGTTACATCCTATTCTGTTGCGCAGCGCACGCACGAAATTGGCATCCGCATGGCCTTGGGTGCGAAGCAGAGTAATGTGCTCTGGTTGGTCCTCGGCCAGGGAATGACGTTGGTTGCACTTCGGACTGGGGACCCTCGCGTCAGTTGGGGTATCACATGTTTTGTCTGGATTCCTGTACGGACTCAGCCCTTTGGATCCGTTCACATTCGCTGCCGTGGGCGCCCTCTTCACTGCTGTGGCGGTAGTGGCGATTTATGCCCCCGCCCGCCGCGCGATGAAAGTCGATCCGATGGTGGCGCTGAAATACGAATAAATCATGGGGAGTTCAGCCCACAACCGAGCTCGGTTCGCTGACTATTTTCGAAGGAATAGTGGACTTAAGTTTGCCCGCTTCCAAGTCTCGACCCACCAGAATCTACCCAGGTTCTTGAAGTCCTGAATTGGTCCTTCGATGATGACGGGCGGAATAACATCTGCGGTGCAGTGCTGAAGCGAATTGGCCGAACCACATTAGCGTTGAGCTGGGACCCTCGCGCCCGACGGCAACCGCTTCCTCATCATCAGCGAGAACCCCAGCGACGCGTCGTCCGTTACCGTGGCTCTGAACTGGCGGGCGGGGACCTTAAAATGAACCTCACCCCGGTCAACGAATAAGCCGCACAGACTACTCGCTTCTCAACGCCCTCATCGGCTCGATCCTGGCGGCCTTGCGCGCTGGAACGGCTGTGGCGAGTAGTGCCGCGAGCCCCAGAACGATGGTTACGCCGGTGAAGGTTAGCGGATCGGTGGGCTGCACACCGTATAACATTTGGGCCATGAGCTTTGAGAGCAGTACGGCTCCCACAACGCCAGCGGCCGTCCCGATCAGTGCCTGCACCATCGCCTGCTGAACTACCATCCGCAGTACATCGCCGCGGCTGGCTCCGAGCGAGATCCGAATCCCGATCTCGTGCGTACGCCGCGAAACCGAGTAGCTCATCACGCCATATATCCCCACCGCCGCCAGCAGGAGCGCAATCGCGGCGAACACGCCGAGTAGCAGCATCTCGAAGCGCGGCTGCGCGTTCGCATCAGACACTACTTTGTCCATCGTGAAAACATCCGAGATCGGCAAGTTGCGATCGAACGACCAGACCGTTCTCTTTACGGAAGCCGCCATAGCGGCGGGATCCCCGCTGGCGCGCACCACGAGCGTCAGGTACGCAACGTGAGAGCCGCCGGCTCCCAGAAAGTCCCGGTTCTGTAATGCCGCGAGATAAGCTTCCGGGTCAATGTCCGCCGCCCAGTCCGACTGCTTCGCATTCTTCACCACGCCAATTACAGTGAGCCAGGTAGGTGAGTTGCCTTTGTTGTTATCGAACGTTTGACTGTTGCCGGCGTCGAACGAAATTCGTTTGCCGATCGGATCTTCTCCCGGCCAGTACTGGCTGGCTGCCCGCTCATTGATGAGGACCACACCCGGCGCGCGGGCGTCATCTCTCTCCGTGATGGCGCGGCCGCGCAGCACGGGCAGGCGCATGGTCTCGAAATAACCCGGCATGACGATGCGGTAAACTGCCCCGGGCGATTCACCTGGACGTGGTTTGGGGCGGCCCTCGATGGCGAAGGACCATCCCCAGATATCGCCTGCCAGCGGCAGATGGTTGATCCCCCCAGCCGATTCAACACCAGGGAGAGCGCGCACACGGTCCAGAAGTTGCGGATAGAAGAGCGCGCGACGTTCCGGATCGGCTTCGTTCGAACCGGCGACCGAAACCACCATTGAGAGTACTTTGTGCGGGTTGAACCCAGGGTCGACCGACTGCAACGCAGAGAAGCTGCGAATCATCAGCCCTGCTCCAATCAGCAGCATGAAGGCCAGCGCGAATTCCGATGCCACCAGGAAGCTTCGTAACCGGTTGCGGCGAATCCCATCAGTGCCACCGCGTCCACCCTCTTTCAAGGCGCCGCTCAAATTGCCGACGGCGGCGTGCCATGCGGGCGCCAGCCCGAACACCAGCGCCGTCAGTACCGTTACTCCCAGCAGAAACAGCACCACTGGGGTATCGATAACCACCATGTCCACGCGCGGGAGTTCGACGGGGCTGAGCACGACCAAGCCTCGCGTTCCCAACATCGCGAGCAGCAGCCCGGCCGCCGCTCCAATGGCCGCGAGCAGCAGGTTCTCCGTCAGAAACTGTCGCATTACGCGCCAACGCCCGGCTCCCAGCGCGGTCCGCACCGCGATTTCCTTCTGCCGGTCGGAGGTGCGCGCCAGCAGCATGTGGGCCACATTAGCGCACGCAATCAATAGTACGAATCCGACCGCGCCCAGCAGCACCAGGAGCGGCGTCTCGACCTTACCGACAACATTCTCCTTTAAAGGCGTGACAAAGACGTCGCGGTTGGTGCCCGGATACTGTTTTTCCAGGCGCGCTGTAATCGTCGCCACTTCCGCTCGTGCCTGCGCCAGCGTCACGGCCGGCTTCATCCTGGCGAAAATGCGCAGGCTGTTGCCGCCCCGGTTGTGAATACGGTCGCCGAACGGAAGCGGCGCCCACAACTCCGCGTGCGTGGCCCAAAACGGCGCAAACTGGAACTCGGGCGGCATCACGCCAATCACTGAGTAACCTTGGCCGTCGAGAACGATCGATTTGCCCAGTATGTTGGGATCACTGTTGAAACGCCGCTGCCATAGCCGATGACTCAGCACCACCTCGTGCTCTGCGCCTGGCTGGTCTTCTCCTCGAGCGAACACACGGCCCGATAGAGGATCGACGCCGAGCATCGGCAGCAGGTTCTGCGTCATCCGAATGCCCAAGAGGTGCTCTGCGGGATCGCTGCCGGTAAGATTCGGGCTCCAATACTCCGCCGCGCCCATGGCTTCGAATGAACGGCTCTGGTCGCGCCAATCGAGGTAGTTGGCTACGGCCACCGGGTAGGTGCCCTCGTGCAGCAGCGTGATCAGCCGGTCCGGATCTTTGTACGCCAGCGGGCGAAGCAGCACGGCGTTCACGACGCTGAAGATGGCAGTGTTGGCGCCGATCCCTAACGCCAGCGTAATCACGGCTACCAACGTGAACACCGGGGCGCGCAGCAAATTGCGCCCGCCGTAGCGCACATCCTTGAACCATTGCTCGATCCATACGAAGGAACGCGCCTCGCGATGCAGTTCCTTGGCCTGTTCTACGCCACCGTAGGCGCGGCGGGCGGCCAGCTTGGCCTCGCCCGGAGATAGTCCGCGGTGCTCGAACTCCTCTTGCAGCAGCGCTAAATGGGCCTCGATCTCGCGCGCCAGTTCGCGCTCAGCGCTGCGACTTCCAAACAGGTTTGCAGCTTTGGCGAGGAATCGACGCATAAATCAGGCTCCTTCGGAAAGCAACTTGTCCATCAGTCCGGTCATTCGCCGCCAGCGCAGCGTCTCTTGTGCCAGTGCTTTCTCCCCAGACTTGGTGATGGCGTAGAACTTCGCTTCCCGGTTGCATTCCGTCTTGCCCCATGTACCCTTAATCCTGCCCTGCTGTTCCAGACGCACTAACGCCGGATATAGGGTTCCCTGGTTAAGGTGAAGCAGATCCTCCGACACTTGCTCCAGGCGAATCGCAATGGCATAAGCGTGCTGCGGTCCCATTGTTTGAAGTGCCCGGAGTACGATCAGATCCAGCGTTCCCTGTAAAATAGCAATGCGATCGCGATCTTCACTTGGCATCCAAGTAAGCCTCGTAAAGAGGATGAACCAACTTCACTTGATTGTCAAGTGCTCGAGCCAATGGTTACAGCAGCTTGGCCCTATTGTAGAGGTAACTTGAGATGGGGCGGACTGGTTTGCTCACCGACCGCAATGCGAATCTCGGGATTCGGTGCAACGGACTTGGGTAGTTTGAACGTCGCTTGGTAAAGACCGGGCGTGTACGCCACCACACCGGCATAGAGAACGCTGACGCCGGGCACAGCCACTCCGGCTACCAGCACGTGGAAGGCAGTCAGATCCGTGACCGGCGCCGCAACCGAGATGGCCACATCGGGCGTGGTAGGGCCGAAACCCGTTCCGTATACCGCCACCGTCTCCCCCCGCCGCGCCGGATGACCCTTGGTGACAAGGCTGCCATCGGCGTGGGTGGCGCTGACTACTCCCGGTGCCGATTGAAATATGCCCGGTCCAGCGTCGTGCAACGTAATCCGCGCCAGCGGACCGGCCAGGCCATCGCATGCGACAAACAGATCCATCTCGCCGGGGCGCAAGTCGGCCGGAATCAGAAAATTGATTTGCTGCGGTGAGACATAGTAGAGGGAAACGGGGCTCCCAGCTACATACACGTGCACATTCCCCAATTCTTGGGGCAATGGCGCACCCGTGTTGGAGCCACCAGCGGCCATAGTAGGGCCATCGGACAAGTTGGATCCGTATATGGTCGCGATCGTATTGGGGGCCAGCGCATCGGCGGTGCCGGTTGCGGAATTGACGATGGTAGCTACGGTGTAGGCAGGCGCCGTGGTACTTGGCGACCCTTGGGCGCATAGCGGGATTCCCCACGCCAGCGCCGCGAGCAACGAAAGAATGCGTGGCACGAAAGTTTGTGGCCTTTCGCTTAGAGAGTGGCGTGCGAAACAGAAAATCTCCGCGCCGAGGTCTGCTCGTTATTGGATGGGAATTGTCACCTGACCCTGCGTGGACGCGCTCCCCACCGTCACAAAAACCGTCTGATCACCAGCCGGCACTTGCGGCACGCGCACCACTACCGCATAGAGTCCAGGAGCGTTCTCCTGCCGAGTAGGATCCGGCGCCAAGCCGACGTACAAGATGTCGTTGTCCGGAACCTTCACGCCGCCGATCGTGACGCTGAAAGGATTCGTTACTGGAGCGAGGGTTAACGCGAACTGACCCGGGAGATAACCGGCGACGGCGCCAAAACCTGTGCCAAAAAGCTCGATGAGATCGCCCTCGGAGGCTTTGACGCCAGTCGCCATTACCGAGGTATCCGCAAGATCGGCGTTCCTGGTTGCATCGAATGCCGCCGCATTTCCCGTGCCTGCCGCGTTAAAGGTAAACAGCGTCGGCGCCAGCGGTGCGGCCGAGGCGGTGGAGACTGGTCCCTTGATTTGGTTCGGCAAGCCCGGATTCAGGATGACTTGCACATCAGCTCCTTCCGATGCGAGAAAGTTGATGGCTTGCGCGCGAATTTCCTGGTCGCTGACGTAATAGACGGGCGCCGCGGTACCGTTGATCAACACCGAAACGCACCCCAGTTCGGTGGGCCAGTTCCCATTACTATCCAGATCGGTCACGGCCGCCACGTACCCCGGCGCACCGGCAGCGAAGAAACCCGAGCCATTGATGCGGAACAAGCCATAGGATGCGATGGTGTTATGTGAAGCTGCCGCATCCTCGATTGCCCCCTGTGTATTGAACGCGGGAGTGCCGGTAAGGCTGCAGGGCGCGGCACTGACCGCCTGGCCCGAAGCCCCGTAGACATGGTCACCCAACGGAGTGCCATCACCGTTCGCCGCAATCGCTGACACATAAAACAGAACAGGACCCACGTCCGTGCCTGGCGGATTCCAGGTGATGGTGAATGTCCGGGTACCCGGCGTTTGCGGCTGCGCAGCGGCTGCCAGATTTGTCACATATTCCACGCCACCTGCGCAGGGCCCTGGCTGTCCATTGGCACACAGCACCTGTGTCTGGCCAGGCGTCGGCAAAAACGTACCCGCCGGCATCGTCTGGTGACTGGCCAAACGGGCCGTGAGCTGAAATGCGAACAGGCGTCCACCCGAGTCGCTGATTTCAACCGCAATGTTCTGCTGGATTCCTGGACTGAAATTCGTGACGATGAGGGAAAAGCGTCCAGCTGCGTTTACAGGCGGGCCTCCGGTATGGCAACTGGCACAGGTCGCACCGCCATGATCCGTGGGGACCCCCGCATAACCGACTGGTGTTCCATCGACGTGCGCATGGAGAACCACAGGAGCGGTCGAGCAGGCAAGCAAGAATGCCAGTATTCGCATGGCTTAAATCTCAGAGCAATTATACGCCCGGTTTTCGAAATGAACTCCTGTTTCTAGATAACCGGGAGTTGCTTAACCACTAACCGACAGATGCCCCCACGTTTGCAGCGGCACGATCTGATTTCGCTGGCACAGCCATCAACTTCAGCGCTTTCCGCGCGATCGTGGTCAGCGGAATTCGTGCGAGCGCCCGCGTGTTCCGCCAATGGAAACCCCGCGGCGCCGCGGGTAGCTTCCCTGTCAGCACGGTGATCGTGTATTGATGATGCGTGATGGTGTGGCGGAATGACCCGAGAGTCTTGTCAGCATGCCAGCCCGGGAGATCCTCCGGCGCGGGCAATTCCCAAAACCCAGCCATCAGCGACTCCGTCGCAGCGCGGCGCCGCAAGAGTACGCTTCCCTTTCTCGCGATGATGACCACCTGCAAGCCGATGCGCTCAGCGGCCCGCTTGCCGCCTTTGACGGGAAGCTCGTGTTGACGGTGCGTCTGGTGCGCTTCACAGAATGGCACAACCGGGCATGCGGCACATCGTGGCGCACGGGGCAGGCAAATGGTAGCGCCCAGCTCCATTACGGCCTGGTTGAATAGCCCGGGATCGCGACGATCAAGCCACTCATCCGCAATCCGTTGGAACCGGGCGCGCGTCTTGGCAGATTGAATGTCCGCCCCATCGCCACGCAGTCGAGAGATGACGCGCAACACGTTCCCATCCACCACCGCGTGGGCTGATCCGAAAGCGATACTTGCCACGGCGGCAGCCGTATACGGGCCGACCCCCGGCAATACCCGGATCTCGTCGTAAGTCCGTGGAAACCGTCCCTCGGCTACGATCGCCTTTGCGGCGCGCTGCAGGTTACGCGCCCGCGAGTAGTAGCCCAGACCGCTCCACAACGCTAACACGTCCGCCTCCCGTGCCTCCGCCAATGTTCGGGCATCAGGAAACCGGTCAAGAAACCGCTGGTAATACGGAATCACAACCTGGGTACGCGTCTGCTGCAGCATCACTTCAGAAACCAGAATGCGGTAGGGGTCCTGAGTCTCGCGCCACGGCAGCTCACGCCTCTCACGCCGATACCACTCTTCCAACGCGCGCGCGAAGCCCAGGCGCGAGTCTCCACTTTTGCCGTTTGCCTTTTGCCCTTTGTCTTTGGACTTTACGCTGGCCAGCCGACTACTCCAGCACCTGAATGAATTCAGCGATCACGCGCGCTTCGCCTTCTTTCAGCTCGAATCCCTCGAATTCGGGGTTGAGAGGTTCGAGCCGCACCGAAGCGTGCTCCCACTGGTCACCGGAGTGGACTTTCTTACTCGTGTATTTCTTGATGGTGTATCGAGCGCTGGTCTCAGTCGTGCCGTATCGTTCCACCAGCACGAGCTTGCCCTGGCGCGATCCTACCACGCCCGCCCGGAACACGCACAAGCTGCCGTCCGGAATGCGCGGTTCCATTGAACGCCCCACCACGTGAGCCACGAACATATCGGGAGTCAGCCGCAGTTTCGCCGGAGCCTTCACCCAACCTTCCGCTTCCACTTCGCGGTCCTCGCCGAACTTCGTAGCGGCCGCCCGCAGCGAGTAAAGCGGCAAGTGGGTGACAAATGGCTGCGCCTCCTCGGCCTCCACGTGCTCTTCATACAGGCGCTCCAGAGTCCGCTCGAAATCATCCACCGCAACTGTCGTCCGCCCGCTCAATCGCAAGACATTGGATAGCGAATCCTCTATGTGCCGCAAAAAGGCGTCGCCACCCATCTCTTGAATCTTGGTCTGAAAATCCTGGTCCAGCGCCTTGAGCCATTCGGCCTCCTCCGGATCCTCAATCTCCTCCCAGTGATCGCGAATCTTCGGGTAAACCCGCCCAGTCTCGGCGTCACGCAGCAACACTCCAATGTTCCGCTGCGGTCCACCAGGTAAAGCCAGTTCGACCAGTAGGTATTCTCCCTGATGTTGGTGATGCGGCCTGCGTCCAGTGGCGATGGAAACGACGGAGGGCATCTGATTCCCTTTTCGGCCAATCCAGCCGTTTTATGAGCCACCGCCGGCGCCCGGCATGCCCTGCGGATAGTACCCCTTCCGCGCCCGAATCTTCACGTTAGCCAGATTCACCGATACACGGATGCTCCGGTAGGGTTTGGCGTCGGTGCTGGGATCGACCGCCGGAATATACCGCAAAATGTATTGCGTCGTCACTTCGCCCGCAATGTGCGCCACGGCGCGGAAAATACCTCTCGATATTTCGCCCGCATACCCGCCCGTGCCCACCTGTATGGCATAGTTGCCTTCATCGGAAGGCGTGGAAAGATATCCCGCCACATCCGAGTACAGTCCCTCGAGCGGATATTCTACCCGCCCTCCCGTCGCTTCCGCGAGACGAATCAGGTTCGCGTCGCCTTCGTTGCTGAAACCATACGAAACCGTGCTCATCCCGTAAATGGTCACCAGGTTTCGCTGAGCAATCTCCAGCACTTCTTCCAGGCTCTTCTTGCTGGCGTTGTCGTGGCCATCACCAACGATGATCAGGATGCGCCGCGGATCGTAAGGCTCCCCATTCACAATGTGGCGCTTCTGGCAGGCCATATAAATCGCGTCGTACAGCGCCGCGCCGCCCCCCGGCTTCACCTTTCGCAGTTTCTCGACAATGGGTTCCGCATCGCCGGTCGTATCTACCGCCAACTCCGCTTCATTTCCATACGTAACCAGGTAGCCGCTGAACTTGGGATCCCCTGGCAGCATGTTCAGAGCCATCTCGATGGCCGCGTCTTGAAAGTTCTTCCAGTGGATACGGCTCGAGTTGCTCAAATCGATGAGAAAACCCACCACCACCGGCTGGCTGCGTTCCCGGCTGAAGTACTCGAGCTTCTGCTCCTTGCCCTCGTCAAAAATGCGGAAATCGTTGGCGTCCAGATCCGATACGAACTTTCCTTTTTCGTCTGTCACCGTTACCGGTACGATGACCTCGTTCACTTGAACTTTGATGGATCTCTGGGGTTCCGCGCCGTTGGCGGGCTTTTCTTCTGCCGCACCCGCGGGTTTCGCCGGCGACGCGGCCGGTTTCTGCTCAGCGCTTTGGGAAAGACCCAGCACTGCTAACGCCAGTAAGATCGGAAGACGGCCCACCATAGGATTACGCTTTGCTGCTATTTTAGCTCAGCCGGCGCAAACGGGTTGTCCGGCCTTACCGCTGCACCCGTCCCGACCCGCCACCCTTCACCAGCGCCTGCACTTCTTCCACGCTGAAGCGGTTGAAGTCTCCGGGAATGGAGTGCTTCAGGCACGATGCAGCCACCGCAAACTCCAGCGCCTCCTGATGGCTCCCCAGCGCCTGCAATCCGTAGATCAAGCCGCCGGAGAAGCAATCGCCGCCGCCCACGCGGTCCACAATGTGCGTGATATCGTAATGCCGGCTGGTGAGAAACTCCTTCCCGTCGGCGAAGCACGCCGACCAGCCGTTGTGCGACGCGCTGAACGATTCGCGCAGCGTAATGGCGATCGCCTTCAGATTACCGAACTCGCGCAAAACTTTCTCCGCCAGGCTGCGGTATTGTTCCCGATCAAGCTTCCCCGAGTGCACATCGACGTCTGCCTGTATTCCCAGCGCCATCTGAACATCTTCTTCATTCGCGATGGCAAAATCGACAAACTTCACCAGTTCGCGCATCACCTCGGCGGCCGGCTTCCCATACTTCCAGAGATTCTTGCGGTAATTTAGATCGCAGGAAACTGTCAGCCCTTTTTCGCGCGCTTTGCGCATCGCTTCGAGCGACAACTCCGCCGCCGACACGCTTAACGCCGGCGTGATCCCGGTGATGTGAAACCAGCCGGCGCCATCCAAGCTGCGGTCCCAATCGATGTCACCCGGCTTGGCCAGCGCGATGGCGGCGTTGTCGCGGTCATACACCACCTTCGAAGGTCGTTGATTCGCGCCCGTCTCGACATAGTAAACTCCCATGCGCCCCTTGGCTCGCACGATGCGCGATGCGTCCACGCCGAAGCGCCGCATCTCGCCCACGACGGCGTCGGCAATCGGATGGTTCGCCGGCAGCACCGTCACATAGGCCGCCGGCCATCCGAATCCCGCCAGCGCCACCGCCACGTTGGCTTCGCCTCCGCCGAATGTCGCCACAAACTGCGGCGATTGTAGGAAACGCTCGAAGCCCGGCGGCGCCAGGCGCAGCATGATTTCTCCAAATGTAACGACTGTCTTTTTCATCTAATGGCTCGCAACCGCGATGGCATCCACCGCGAAGCTCGCGTCGAGCGAGGGCAATCCTTCAAACGGCAGCAGCGTGCAGGCGGGCGGCCGGGCCGCATCGTAGTACTCGAAGCGAATCTTGCGGACATCCTCTGCCGTCGCGTTTGACAGCGGATAGATGCTGGACCACGCCACCTCTTTGACAGAAGCCCCCACCCCAGCCAGTTCCCTTTCGAGACGCCCAAACGCCAGCCGCACGTCCGAATCCTGGGAGCCAAACGCCACCTGTGTACCCGTGATGGCCACGCGCGGAGCGCTCACCAGCGCGATCTGCGAATAGTTGGGCGACTTCGCCAAACCATCCGGATTCAAGAATAGCACTGGCCCCTCGATCTTCACCCGCAAACGGGCCACAGCTTCGCACTCGACTACCGCGCTCGCCGGCGCTCTCTGAAGCTGCACGAAGGTCCAGGCCGCGCCTTTGTATTCCGATTCCACCATCTGGCGCACCTTGGCGAAACCATCGAGCGAGCTCAAAAAACAGGTGCCACGCACAACGTCTTCAGCTTGCGATCCCGCTCCCCTTACCGCCGTCCGCAGTCCCGCCAGCGCCTGTTCGGCAAGGGGATAAACCGGGTCGAGCGGATTGGCTGAGGAAGCCTGCTGGCCCGCGATGAATGCCAGCCCATTCGGATTCACGTCCTTCTTGCCCACCGACGTGGCCTCCATCACAACTTGTGCGCCCTCCAGAGGCAAGCCGCCCACCTGCACCACGCTCAGTGCCGGCAGCGACTGGTGCCGGTCCGTAAACGTCTCGCTGACGATGGCCTGCACGCGTCGCATATCGCCCGAACCCGCCACAAAAGCGCGCAGCTTCACAATGGCGCCGCTGCCCGCGCTGCGTTGCAGCGCCTTCAGGGCATCGCGCACTTGTTGGGAAAGCAAACCCTTCGACGATAGGGGCGAAACGTAAAAACCCAGCCGCGCCGTTTCCGCCACAACCGCGCTCGGCGGATCCTTGGGTAGCTGGAGCACCTGGGTAACATCTTCATCCGACTTTTTCTTCTTGCCGAAGGGCCCGGCGTGGGCAACGAGTGCGCAAACCACGAGCACGCCAATCGTTCTCATAGGGTAGCTTCAAATTCTAACAGACGCTTGCGCGCACTCCGGATCAGTGCTCGCCTGTCACGCGTGGAATGTATCCCGAGTAGTTGGGAGCGACGCTCTCGGTTCCGTCGCCGAGGGGCACCATTCCAGTCGCGCCTGGATTGGTGTTGGCGGCCGGCACTTCGGCCACCTCAGGCAAGCGGTCCGGCGGGGCCGGAATGCTCCCCTTGTAAGGATCTGCCGAACAGCCTGCCAGGGCGGCAACACAAGCAAGCATCAAAATCACTTTTCGGAAACCCACGAAAACTCCTTCTCTTTAACCATACTCGAAACCTGCTGCGGCGAATACCAGCGCGTCGTTCTTGTTGAGCGGCGGCGCACCATTGACTCCCGCCAGAGTCATCCGCATCAATTCTCTTGCCCGTTCGAAACCAGACTCGCGCGCCAATTCGCCGGCATCGCGGTTCGCCGCCAGGATGTCCCAATAGACACTCTCTTCGCCGTGCTTCGCCAGAAACCAGGCAAGCAGGTCCCGCGCGGCATCCCGCGAACGCGCGACGCAAGGCCCAAAATAGGACGCCGCGGACCCGGCGCGCCCCATGGCAAATCCTGCGCCTGCAATGGATGCTGATTCTGTTGTGGCGAGCGCGCGCAGAAGTGGTCTGCGATCGGCGCCGAATGCCTCCAGATCGAGCGCGGCGTCCAGCACAAACGGACCCGTTGAATCGGCATGGTCCCGCACAGCCCCCGGCTTTCGTACCCACCGCTCGATTACTGCTTCATCACGAAAGCCCAGCCGCTCATAAACCGGACGCCCCATCGCGGTAGCGTCGAGCTTGATCCAATTGACTCCCTCGCGCCGCAAATGTTCGAGCGTGTGCTCTATCAGCCGCCGCGCCAGCCCTCGCCCGCGATATTCCGGATCGGTCAATACCATCCCGACCCACGCCAGCTCCCGCCCGTAACGGATCGCCGTCGTCGTCGCCCGAAGCTCTCCGTCGCACTCAATGCCGAAACAGCTCTCGGCAGCCAGCTCGAACAGGTTGCGCCAATCAGCCTCAGTCTGGTTCCACCCCGCTGCTTCCTTGAGCCGCATCCCCGCGGCAACGTCAGCGAGTGTTAGGAGGCGCATGGTGATCAACTCTCAACAATCATTCTCACGAACTGCTCGACCGTTATTCCGGCTTGGCGGATGATCGCATGCAAAGTGCCCGTTGGCAGATCGCGATTCCCGTGCACGGGCACAACCACGAGTGCTGCTGATCCTGGTTTGTGCAGGTAGTGGTGACTTCCTCGGATACGTATCAGAGAACAGCCCTGCCGTTGCAGTAGCTGAACCACGACTTTCCCGCTGATCCTGGGAAGCATGGAAAGATACGGAGGTCAAACCGTTGTGGGGCGTCGCTCAAGCGCCGCGCGCAGTGCAGGTGAACCCTCCGGCAACGGCAGGCCCTGTTCAGCCGCGGTCTCCAGATAACCCAGAATGGCTTCGCGGGTCTGCGCGACAACCTCTTCCAGAGTATCGCCGTATGTCGAGATGCCGCCCAGATCGGGGACATGCGAGACCCACACTTGATCTTCGTTGTCCCATTCGAGAACGATGTTGAATGGAGGTATCACACTTGATGCCATTATACTTCCTCGTTCGGCACAACCACACGCGCCCAGTTCTTGCCGATCCGAATTGTGTGTTCGCCGTCGGCGAGCTTGTACGTCGGCTCCCTGACGAGATTTCCGTCGATGATCACCGCCCCTTCCCCACGCTTCCTGCTGGCCTCGCTCACCGATGAAGTCAGGCCCGTGGCTGCAACCAATTTGTCGACGCGAACCAAGTTGGCATCTCCACTGACCTTGACCTCATCAGTGACGTTGAATGACAAAATGTCCGCTGGCATCTCCCCACGCCGCACCACCCGCGTAAACGCCTCCGCTGCTTTCCTCGCGTCCAGAGCCGAGTGAAAATCCTCCACGATCCGGCGCCCCAGTTCCATCTTGTTATCCATCGGATTCACTTCGCCCGCCGCCGCCTTCCGCTTCATCTCCCCAATCTCCGCCGCACTCTTATCCGTTAGCAGCTCCCACCACTCCCACATCACCTCATCCGAAATCTGCATCACCTTCCGGAACATCACCTCCGGCGCCTCCGTGATGCCGATATAGTTGTTCAGCGACTTTGACATCTTGTTCACGCCGTCAAGGCCCCGCAGCAGCGGCGTCGTGCCGACGATCTGCTGCGGCTGCCCGTAATCCTTCTGAATCTCGCGCCCCACCAGCAGATTGAACTTCTGATCCGTGCCGCCCAGCTCCACGTCGCATTTCAGCATCACCGAGTCGTACGCCTGAACCAACGGGTACAGCAGCTCGTGCATGGAAATTGGCGTACCCTCTTTGTACCGCTTGGAAAATTCGTCACGCTCGAGAATTCGCGCCACCGTGTAGCGTGAGGCCAGACGCACAAGGTCATCGAAGCGCAGCGCATCCAGCCACTCGCTGTTGTACCGGATCTCGGTCTTGTCGCGATCCAGGATCTTGAACACCTGTTCCAAATACGTCTTGGTGTTGGCCTCAATCTGATCGTGCGTCATGGGAGGTCGCGTCACGTTCCGCCCAGTCGGATCGCCGATTCTAGCCGTCCCATCGCCGATCAGAAAGATCGCCGTGTGACCCAGATCCTGAAAGTGCTTCATCTTGCGCAACAGGACTGTGTGTCCCAGGTGTAAGTCTGGCGCCGTCGGATCAAACCCCGCCTTCACACGCAAGGGACGGTTTGCTTTCTCAGCCTCGCGCAGCCGCTCGCGTAAGTCCTCTTCGCGAATCAACTCCGCCAGGCCCTTCTTGATGTATGTAATTTGTTGGTCGAGCTCCTGCGGGGTCACAGTTTCATTGTAAAGGCGGTATGTGGGGATGGAGGCGAGTGGATCCGAAGTCCACCCGCCAGCTTACGAAACCTTCTTCGGCGAGTACTTGTCCAGCAACGAATTCAGCTTTTGCGCCGCTTCGGGTACCGGCACGGTGCCTTTCAGGATATCCGCATTCTCATACCCCTGGCCGTACATCTCCTTGTTGTCGTCCAGATCCTCGCGGAGCGTCGCCCCCTGCAGGGAAATACCGGCGAATGCGCCCCGTGAGCGCGACCATGAGAGCATCTCGGCATGCATCAACGCATCAGTCTGCGCCGAGGCATTGCGTCCCACCGGCCCAGCCGCCACTTCGCCTTCTCCGCCTAGTGTGAACTTGCTGGTCAGCAGCTTTTTCATACCACGCTCGTTCATGACCAGCATCACGACGTCCGTCTCGGCGCCGCCGATCTGAAACCCGACGCTTCCGCCCTCCACGCGCACCGCTGCCGGCGCGGTCCAGCCTTCCCCGCCCTCCTTGCGGCAATTCACGAAACCTTTGCCGTATTTGCCGCCGACGATGAACGCACCCTTCTTAAGCCCGGGAACAATCACAATGCATTGCGCCTTGTTGAGCAGATCTTGCGGGATGCCTTTATCGGCCGTGTCCATGATTTCCTTCATCACATCGGACGCGTCCTCCAGGCGCTCCGCAGTCTTGTTTCGCTCCTTGGCCAGCGTGATCGAGGCGGCAGCCAGCGTTATCAGTACGGCAACTTGGAATCGCATGTGTTTCACTCCTTCATTTTCTATGTGAGATCTACCATAGTTTAGCTATTCTCGAATCCGGTTTGGCGGCCCGATGGTGAATTTTTCTCCCAGACAATCCAATCGTAACCGGAATACAAAACATAGCCGCTCCCCGGCTACTCGCCGCGCGCATTACACTGGTAGCAGTCCCTCTATATGAATATCGAGGTTTTCCTTACAGAGGCCGAGATCGCCCAGGAGTTCGTGGAGTCCATCGAGGCCCGCGACTTGCCGGAGAAGTTTTTCTACTGGTTTCCGCGCTCCGTGCGGGCGTGGCTGGAGCTGGCGCAAAACTCGGTCACGGCCGGTTTGCGGCAGTCCTGGGAAGGCTTGGATAACAGCGCCCTGAAACTGGCTGCGGGCGATGATGCGACTCTCTCGGTGGTCAGCCTCGGCTCGGGAGACGGCGCCAAGGACCGGGCCCTGATCACATCCCTGCAACAAGCAGGGCGCACAGTGAAGTACTTTCCGGTCGATGCCAGCCAGACCTTGCTCGAACTCGCCTGCTCCGCGGCGGAAGATGCGGAAATCGAAACCATGGGGATCAAAGCCGATATTTCCAGCCCCATGCATCTCGTGCTCGCCTCCGACGCCGCCGAGTCTCCCAAGATTTTCCTGATGGCGGGCAACACGCTCGGGGGCTTCGATCCGCTCGACCAGGTGCGGCATCTGGCCGACTGCATGCACGCCGGAGACCGCCTGATTATCGATGCCGAGAATTCACACGAAGCCGTGCTGGCGCGCGGCGAGGAACCCGCGGTCCGCCGCTTTGCCATGGCGCCCCTGGCGACAGCCGGCATCGCCGAGGAGGACGGCGAATTGCGCTTTGAACACAAACGGGATGAACGTCACGCCGGCTTGCATTTGATTACGCGATTCTTCCGCGCCGACCGTGATCTGACACTGGCGCTGCCCGGCGAGCACACCTTGCCGCGAGGAGAACGCGTGCTTCTGAATTTCCGCTACGCGTGCACTCCGGACGCGTTCCGCTGGCTGCTCACGAAACACGCTGGCTTGAAGATTCTGCATGAGGTCCGAGGCACAGACAGCAAGTCCATGGTCGCCGTCTGCTCCCGTTAGAAGGGTTTACCGCCCCGTCGCGCCTGCCGCCGGCGTCAACCGGCTGCGGATCTGATTCATGACATCGGAAGCCAGGAACGGTTTGCGCAGCACCGGAAAATCGTGTTCTTCGCAAATCGCTTCCTCTTCCGGAGGCAGCACCGAGCCGGTCATCACGATTACCTGCATGCGCGGCGCGTTTTGCCGCAACTGGACGCCGAGTTCGACTCCGTTGCCATCCGGCAGCATGTAATCCAGCAGTGCGGCATTGGGCTTCTCGGAGCTCAACAGTTTCCGGGCGCCGTTGGCGGATTCGGCGGTCAGCAGCTTCCAGCCCGCTTCGGCCATCAGACGCTCGAGGAAGTGGAGCAGATCGCGATTGTCGTCCACCAGCAGGACCGTGGGATGCGCCGGGATCTCCGCCTCGTCCGGTCCGGTGGTGCGCAGTACCAGCGCTTCTCCGTCTTCCGCCGCCTCAACGCGAACACGCGAGCCGGGGTCCACCTGGCCGGTCGCCACCATCGTCGCCAGCGGTTGCGTGAGATTGCGGTGAATGGTGCGGTTCAGTTCGCGGGCCCCGTATTCCGGACTGGTCCCCTTGCGCAAGAGCCACTGCCGCGTCTCAAACGGCACTTCAATCGTGAAGCAACGCGGGCCGAGTCTCGTATTGACGTGGTTCTGCAAGTCGGAAATCTGATGATCCAGAATTGCCGAGAGCGACTCCACCGTCAGCGGCTGGTATGTAATCACACAGTCGATGCGGTTCACAAACTCGGGCGAAAACTTCTTCCGCACCGCCACCAGCGCGATACTTTGAAGCTTGCCGGTTAGGTCCGCCCGCTCCATGCCCGCGCCGGCTCCGAAACCAAAATCGGGATTGATTTCCTTCATCATTTCCCGCGCGCCAAGATTGCTGGTTAAAAATACGAGGCTCTTTTCGAAATTGACCGTGGAATTGTCGCCCAACCGCAAAACGCCTTTGTCCAGCACACCCAACAGCAGCCGCGTCAGCGATGGCGCCGCTTTCTCGATTTCATCGAACAACACCAGCGAAAGCCCACAGCGGTCGCTGGTCACCGCGTTCAGTTTTTGCTGCGTCAGCATGGGCTGCGTCTCCCGATGGCCCAGATATCCGGGGGGCGCGCCGATCAGTTTGGCCACCTCGTGCTCCATCTGGAATTCGCCGCAGTCCACCTTCAGGAGATTCTTCTCGCTGCCGTGCAGGATATCAGCGAGCGCCTCCACTGTCTTGGTCTTGCCGGTTCCCGTCGGCCCCAGCAGCAGGAACACTCCCACCGGCCTGCCTTCCGGCGCGAGGCCCGCCTGAAACATCTGGATATAGGGAACAATGACGCGCGTGGCTGCGGGCTGCCCCACCACTTTTTGCGACAGGATTGCGGTCAGGTTCTCCGCCGGCTCGACGGCCTGCTTCTTGGGGCGCGGCGTCGGTTGCGGGTTCTTGGTTCGGTCCACCATAAGACTTGTCCTATTATATCGGGCTGGCGGATCTGCACCCTTGCCATGATCGCTTGAACTTGACATTTTTGGAACTCGATTTAACTCTGCCTACCTTCGCAGAATGAGTGGATTGCGTCCCCAATCCGGGTGCTGGCATGGCCATCGCCATATGGATTGTGAACGCGAGCGCGTTGTGCGTATTCGTACGGATCGTCCAGCAGTAGGCTGGCTTCGCGCTTGATTTTTGCCGCGTCGGTGCCCACCAGCCGCGCGGTCGCGGCTTCCACGGCCTCGGGCCGCTCGGTTTTATCGCGAAGCACCAGGATCGGCTTCCCCAGGGAAGGCGCCTCTTCCTGCACCCCACCCGAGTCGGAGATCAGGATGTACGCCCGGCGCATCAGATCGATAAAAGGAACGTAATCGAGCGGCGGCACGAGAAAAACGTTTGCCAGATTCCCCAGCTTCCGGTTCACGGGATCCTGCACGTTCGGATTGCGGTGCACCGGGTAGACGATCTGTACATCGTCTCGCTGGGCCAACTCCGCAAGTGCTGTGCAGATATTCTCGAAGCCTTCTCCAAAACTTTCCCGGCGATGCGCTGTGACTACGATCAGTTTCTTGCTGGAATCGAGTTGCGGCCATTCCGCGCCTTGCAATGTCCCGTTCTCGAGACCCGTTTTCACATGCAGCACCGCGTCGATACCTGAGTTTCCGGTCACGAAGATCCGGCGGCGCCCGATGCCTTCGTTTTCGAGATTGCGGGCGGCTCCCTCGGTCGCGGCAAAGTGCAACTCCGTCATGCGCGTGGTGAGTACGCGATTCATTTCTTCGGGGAAAGGCTGCCACGGATCGCCCGTCCGCAGTCCCGCCTCTACGTGCGCCACGGGAACTTTGTTATAGAACGCCGCCAGCGCGCCGCACAAAGTCGTCGTGGTATCCCCCTGAACCACGACCATGTCGGGCTGTTCCTCTTTCACTACGGGTTCGAGAGCCGCCATCATCCGCGCTGTCGATTGCGATAGCGTCTGCGCCGGCTGCATCACGTCCAGATCGTGGTCCGGTATAACGCCGAACGCCGCCAGCACCTGATCGAGCATGGAACGATGCTGCGCGGTGACGCAAACCCGTACGTCGAAGTCCGGGCTCCGGCGGCGCATGTGCAGCAGGACCGGAGATAGTTTCACGGCTTCCGGCCGCGTACCGAAGACGAACAGAAGCTTGTGCATATCGGGAACCGCCAAACTAAGTCAGCCCGGCGTCCGATGTTTCTCAGAATTTCTGCGGATACTACCGGTGGCGGAACGTGATGCGGCCTTTGGTCAGATCGTACGGGGAAAGTTCGAGGGTCACGCGGTCGCCCGCCAGAACGCGGATACGATTGCGCCGGAGACGTCCGGCTAAGTGAGCCAGTACCACGCGATTATGATCGAGCTGCACACTGAACAGCCCGCTGGGAAACTTCTCTAATACGACTCCGGTGACTTCGATGTTGTCTTCCTTACTCATCCAATCCTTTCTTGTGTTTCGGAACCGGCGAGGCGGCGTCCCGCCGGTTCCTGCGTCGCGGCAAGACAGTCGCTTAGCCTGCCATAGTTACATTGGCGGCCTGCAACCCTTTCGGGCCCTTCGTCACTTCAAACTCGACCTTCGCGCCTTCCTCAAGACTACGATAGCCGTCTGATTGAATGGCGGAAAAATGAACGAAGACGTCCTCCCCATTCTCCCGCTGGATGAAACCGTAGCCTTTGGCTGCGTTAAACCATTTCACTGTGCCTTTTTCTTTCATGTGCTTCCTTTTCCACTGTATTGCAGTCGGAACCCTCACCGGACCAGCCAAGAAAGAAAAGGGGGCCGCGGTTACACACGCGCAACCCCCTTCTGGCAACTGGCTGAAAAATGGTAAGAGTCAAATGCCTCATCATTATACCCAAAACGCCCGGGATCTCCGCTAGGTGACCGGGGGGGTATACTTTGGGGTTGTGACGTTTGAGTTTTTCCGGCTTCGGTTCCACTTCAAGGCCATTGAGCCGCTTTGCTTTGCGTCCGAAGGCGCCGGCAACACCGTGCGTGGCGCGTTGGGATATACGCTCCGGCAAGTGGCTTGCCGATGTGGCGCCGACCGCCACGGCAAGGATTGCGCTTACGCGCGCATTTTCGAGCCGCACCATCCCGTCCGTACCGGACCCAGCGGGTTTGCCGAGCGGCCCAGGCCATTCGTGCTCCGCACGCGGCACTTGGACGGCCAGATGTTCTTTCCGCGGACAACGTTCAGCTTCGATGTGCATCTTTTCGATCTTCGCCGTCCGTCGCTGCCGCATTTCGTGCAGGCGTTCGCCCTCATTGCCAATCAAGGAATCGGCCCGCTTCGGCGCCAGGCCAAGCTCACTTCGGTGGAGCAACTCGACTCCGAAGGCCGTGTGCGCGGCGCCGTTTGGGATGGCAAGAAGTGCGCGAGCCTGTTCGAGCCGGCTTCGGTCCCGCTGGTAGCGAATGACGCCAAAGCCGATTCGCTGTGTATCCGCTTTCTCACCCCCACCGAGCTGAAGTGCGAGGGCGGATTGGCATCGCGGCCGGACTTTTCAGTGCTCTTTGCGCGTATCCGCGACCGGATCAGTATCCTGCGCACCCTCTACGGAGCGGGACCTCTCGAGATCGACTTCCGATCTCTGGGGCATCGTGCCGCCAGCATCGAGATGACGCGCTGCCAGATTGACAGCACGCACGTTGAGCGGCGCTCGAGCCGCACGGGCCAGGTCCATCCGCTCGGAGGGTTCACGGGCGAAGCGGAGTATCGCGGCAACATGGCCGAGTTCCTTCCCTACTTGCAAGCCGCCCGCTGGACTGGCGTAGGCCGGCAGACGGTGTGGGGCAAGGGTGAGATTGCGGTCGCGTCATAGGCCGGAAGCGGTGAACCAAGTTGCTCATGCGGACCGAAATCAGCGCCCGTTTCTCCTCCTCTGCGCGACCGTTGCGGCGCTCGCCGCGGCACTGCTGGTCTATTCTCAAACCAAAGCTTTTGCCTGGGACGAAGGATTTCATCTACTGGCTGCGCAGCTCATAAAAGCAGGACGCAAACCTTACCTCGATTTCTGCTTTTCGCAAACTCCGCTGAACGCCTACTGGAATGCTGGCTGGATGCGGGCCTTCGGCGAAAGCTGGCGGACGGTGCACGCAGTTGCAGCGCTGCTCACGACCGGGGCGGTTTTTCTGACGGCGGACTTCGTATTCACTCGCTTGCCCATTACCAATTGGCGTTTTGCCGCCGCGCTCACTGCCGCCGTGCTCACGGGCCTGAACATCACCGTTTTCGAATACGGCACAATAGCGCAAGCCTATGGGATCTGTCTGTTTCTTACCGTCGCCGCATTTCGTCTTGCGATTCTGGTTCCGGATCGAGAAGGATGGCTCCTGCCGGCTGGTGCGGGCTTTCTTGCCAGCGCTGCCGCCGGGTCTTCGCTCCTGACGGCGACGGCAGCTCCCGTTCTACTGGCCTGGCTCCTCATCTACAATCGAACCGGAAATCGATGGGCCAAGTTCGCCGCCCTCGTCGCCGGCGCGCTGGTCCCGCTTCTTCCCGTCCTGTGGCTATCGGTGCAGAGCCCGCAAGCAGTGTGGTTCGGGATCATCGAATACAACGGGCTGTACCGCCAAGTCGATTGGCCGAACGCCACGCGCCATAAGGTCGAAGTTCTCACTTACTGGATTGACTCCTCGCAAGCCTTGACGCTGGGTTTGCTGGCGGCCGTTGGCGTATTCTTCATCGTCAAAAGCGATTGGATCCGCGCCCGCCGCGCTGAGTTCTACCTGTGCGGCTGGCTGGCGGCGGCGACGGCAGCGGAACTTTGCATTCCGCATCCTACTTTTCAGCGCTATTTCCTGCTGATTGTCCCGTTCCTGGCAGCCCTCGCCGCGGTTGGACTCTACGCGGTCACGCTGCGGATGGGGAATCCGGCCCGGCCGGCGTTGCCGTTTCTAGCTCTGGCCCTCCTGGTTGTCCTGGGTCTCGCAAAATCCCTTTACGAGAAGCGGGAGGTCTACACTTGGCCCTATTTCGAGCAGATCGCCCGCAAGGTTGACGAAGTGACGCCTCCTGGCGGGATGTTGTTGGCAGACGAACAGATCTATTTTCTAACCGGCCGCCGGCCGCCTTCCGGCTTCGAGCTTGCAGATTCCCACAAACTCGAATTGCTCCCCCCCGACGTGGCGCGCGCTCTGCACATTGTGCCCAAGTCTGAGGTAGACCGCCGCATAGCCGCGAGAGGCTTCGACACAGTCGCAACGTTCGAGGACGATGAAGACGTTCTCGCGGCCTGGGGATTGTCCCGCCACTACGCTCACAAATCCGAGGTCGGCGACTGCAGCGTGTATTGGGGCCGTGTGCCTTCGCAGTAGATAGTTTCTTCTCTCGCTGACAGCTGAGGAACCAGCGGCGTCAGGCTCTGGGCGACGAAGCGTCCAGTGGCGTCTCGACGGGAAGTATGCCATCGCGATGCAGCCCTAATTCAGAAATCACGGGAGCCAGCTCTTCCTCGAACCGAAGGTCCATGCCTGAGTTGGCCCACGCCGTTCGCCAACGGGCACAGCCTGCGGCGATGCATAGAAGGGCAAGCATCCAGGCATATTTGGTCTGGTCTGAAAGCGCTCGGCGCTCGAAATCGGCGCTCCAGTATGTGGCGCTTAAGCCGAATATCAAGCAAGAACAAAAAATCATGTGGAGGTTGGTTTTTCCCGGCAGGTAAGAACAAGCGAAGGGAATTTTGTGGAAGCCATACAGACAGATCTCCGCGACGGTTATTCCAGCAAGCGCGAGGACCAGGAGATGTCCTGCCGCCGGGGCCCACGGCCAAATCGATAGAAACAGCGCAGCCGAGGCCGACAAGACTAGCGCCAAGGCAAGCACGTAGATCGCGCGACGGCTTGCCGCGAAATAGTCGGGCGCTCCCCGAATCTGCGTGTTGCGGAAAATCCAATTGGCCCGAAGCTCCACGGGGAGAGCGAAAACAGCGCGGATTCCGAGCGTCCAGAAGCACATCATCACAAAGCTCGATGCAAGAAGAGGCAGGCTCACTTGATTCCAGTAGTTGCTCGCGGATCCTGCCGAAAGTCTCTGTGCGAACGGCGTTCTCATAAACAGGATCACAATGGCAAAGCCGATTCCCGAATAGAACGAGAGAATCACGCGATGCTGCCGGCTTCGTAACAGGGTCCGAATGGTGAAATGAGTAATCGCCGTTTCGACGCCGTTACCCAAGCGCGGCAGCCAGCTTAGCCGGCGCGAGGCAGGCACAATGTCGGGTTGCTCGATGATCTTGCGAAGAGTGCGGACATAGGACAAAAGAAACGCCGTGCCCGCTCCGGCGACCGCAAGTGCTAAACCGATCGAAGCCCGGTTTGCGAGCGCGACCAGTGTGGGACGCGTCATTCCATCGAGTGATCCGTTCAACCGTTGAAAAAGGCCCAAGAACCAGTAAGAAGGCAGCCATGCCAGCAGGTGTTGGTTTCGGCCGGAGGCAAGCGCCTGCGGGGAGGTGAGCCCAGGCTCAAGGAAGTAGACACCCACAAACAGACACAACGCGGCAACTTGGAGAAGCGCCGACAGGCGCAGGAACAAAGCTCGCGGCAACTGCGCGGCGATTCCTTGTGCACACAGCACAGAACATAGGATGAATGCTCCCGACGCGAACATTGTGATCCAGTAAGCGGCGAACATGCGATAGAAATCTGGCGAGAGAAACATTTCCAGGAAACCGGCGCTCGCAGACGCCACCGTCAGCGGCAATAGAAATCCCGGAGCAGCATTGAAGATAGCCACAGTAAGACTCAAGGCGGCTGCGAGTGACGTGACTTTGGCGAGGAACATGGTGCTCGCACGTACCGGCAACGGCGCCAGCACCAGAACGTCGCGGCGATCCGGGAAGGTGGAGTCCCAACTCAACACGGCAAACAGGCCCACCAGCAGCATCGTTGTTGCAATCAGCGCATGTTCGGTCGCCCAGGCGGAGATGAGCAGGGCCTGATACGTCAACTGGCCGTTATCGAGTTGGAGAACCGCGAGCGTAAACAGCAGGCTTAGAATAATCAGGACTGTCGCGAACCGGGCCAGGAGCCTACCGGAATCACCTTCCTGGGGCGACAGCACTTCACGATCCACTAAGCGGAAGAGAAACTCGCGATAAAGGATACGAAACTGAAGCTTGGTCATATCCGATCTCTAAGCCTGAATCAGATCCGCGATCTCACGGGAAATCGACTCGGTGTCCTGCTCCACAGCCAGTTCCGCGAAGATCTTTTCGAGTGTCGGCAGCGCCATGAGGGTCCTCAGATGGGAAATGGAATCGTCGGCCACGACTTTGCCGCGGTGCAAAATCACGATATGCGAACAGACGCGCTCCACGGTGTCCAGTTCGTGTGAGCTAAACAGGATTACCTTGCCTCGCGCCGCCAGTTCCTGAATCAAGCTGCGCAATACCAGCGCCGAACCAACGTCGAGCCCGGAGAACGGCTCATCCAAAAGAATAAGGTCCGGGTTGTGGAGCAGCGCTGCCGAGAGCAGCACTTTCTGGCGCATACCCTTCGAGTAAGAAGAGATCGCAGCGTGGCGGTCCGGGTGCAATGAGAATAGGCGCAGTAACCCATCGATGCGGGCGGCGCTAGATTTTGCGAGCAGTCCGCGCAGTTGAGCCACCATAGTAAGGAACTCCAGACCGGAGAGGTGTGAATAAAGGTGTGGCTCTTCGGGAACGTAGCCCATGCGCCGGCGGTAGGCGATGGGATCGTCGCGAACGGGCACGGCGTCGAACAGAATCTCGCCCGAGGTCAGTTCCATCAGGCCGGTGATCATTTTCATGGTGGTGGACTTGCCAGAGCCGTTCGGCCCCAGATAACCAGTCACTTCACCCGCTCGGGCCGAGAAGCTGACGTGATCAACGGCGACCACGCCGGGGAATCGCTTGGAAACCTCGCGCACTTCGAGCATTTCGTGACCCAATGACCTATGTAGCACACTACTTACATACTGTCAAGAGTAGTGTGCTACATAGGCATGCTATCATGTGCGCATGGCAGCAGATTCAAAGCTGACGCACACCGCGGCCATGATCCTTCAGGCCATCGAGGCCGGCCACGTATATGGACTGAGCATTATGGAAGCTACTGGTCTCCCTAGTGGAACGGTGTATCCAGCACTTCGCCGGTTTGAGCGAGATAGTCTGATCCGGTCTTCTTGGGAACAGCAGAGAGTTGCCGATGCCGAGCAGCGGCCGGTAAGGAAGTACTATAAACTCACGCGCTCCGGTAACAGCAGGCTCGAGGCAGCGCAGCAGCGTTATCCACTGCTAGCAGGCCTGGTACCGGCTCAAAAAGGGAAGTAAAAGTGGCGGCCAGGCGCATTTTCCGCTCTGCTCGGTTTCATCGCGCGATTCTTGGCAGCGCAGCCTTGCTCGTGCCTGGCGCGGAACGCGAGGAGTGGTTCAGGGAGTGGACTTCCGAGCTTTGGTACCTGTTAGGCGGTAACCATCGCAACGCTCACTTCTCTGATTTGTACGTAGTCCGTTTCTGTCTGGGTTCGTTTAAGGACGCGCTTTGGATGTGGCGCAATGGTTCGAATCGAACCGGCAACGAACCGATCCGGTTGCGATCTCCGATACGATGCGTATCTCTCCTGGTAGCCGTGGCATCCATAACATCACTCGTTGCGCTGCGCGAGGCGATGCTGCAACCGCCGTATACCGGGCGGGCATTCCTGTTGGGTCAATTGGTACTCATCGCTGTCGCACTGCTGATTCTGCCGAGTACGACAACGTTTGGGCTTGGTGAGTATCCGCCAACGCCACATTCGCCGAGCTGGGCAGCGCGGCCTCGGCGATGGATTTTTTTGCTGGTCAAGTTCGCGCTGCTGGTCCCGATTGTCTTTTGCGGAACTCTCGATTTTGGCCTGATCATCGCCTCCACCGGAGTTGAGCCCCATGCCATGTTAGTGGGCTATATCCTGGCATTCCGGTGGATGCTGATCGACCAGCGCCGGCGCTGTCCGGTCTGCCTCGAAGTGCTAACAGGTCCCGTCCACATTGGCCAATCTTCGCATACGGTGCTGGACTGGTACGGTACGGAGCTGATGTGTCGAAAAGGCCATGGACTAATGCACGTACCGGACACGCCAACTTGCTCCTTCAGCACGCAGCGATGGATCTACCTGGACTCGTCCTGGCGGAGTCTTTTCTCTTAGAGACAAAGGCAGATGCGGCCTGGCTCAAGGCTGATAAACTAAGAAACCGGATGAAGCGGCGCTGGAATTCCTTCGTGTGGGCCGGGTTCGGGATTGCCCTGCTGGCGATCCTGAGCTACTTTCTCGTTTTCTACCGTTACCCGGCCACGCGCGATGTTCCATGGGTGACTTACCTTCTGTTCGTCCCAGCCGTGGCCTTGCTGGTTGTGGGCGTGAGGCGGGCGTTCGAGCAGCCCGAGCAATACCGCGGAAAAATCAGCGGGCCCATCTTGAGCACCATCAGCATTTCGCTGATCGGCCTGTTTTGCTATATGGTGCTGGTTCTCACCAAGGAGTTGCCGGCTGCGAGCGCGGCGTTGCATGCCGGCCAACAGGCGCCTGACTTTACGCTAGCCGACGCCAGCGGCAAGCCGGTGGCGCTCGCGGACATCCTCAAAAAGAACCGCGCGGCCGTGCTGGTCTTCTACAGAGGCTACTGGTGACCGTTCTGCAACTCCGAGTTGCGGGGTTTTGAGCGGCGCTTGCAGGATTTTCATTCGCGCGGCGTCGAGGTGGTTGCGATCAGTGTCGACTCTTGTGAGGACTCCAAAAAACTCTGCCAGAGCCGGGGCTACACGTTTCCGTTCCTTTCCGATCCTAAAGCTGACGTCATCCGCCGTTTCGGCGTGCTCCACCCACGCGCCGGCATGAACGACCAGGACATCGCCCGCCCTGCCGAGTTCCTGGTGGATGCCACGGGCACGATTCGCTGGGTGAACCTGACGGATGACATTCGCGTCCGCGCCCGGCCGGAAAACGTTTTGACTGCAATTGACGCCGTGATGCCGGTTGCGGCGTCCAACCGGTAGTCGGTCAGCGCGCGTGGTCTGGTCCGAAGTATCGGTAGTGGCCAGTAATCTTCCAGTCGAACAAAACATCTTCCATTTTGGGACCTTGCCCAACGTTATGGACAATCATGTAGCGTCCGCTGGATCCCGATTTCCGGTCCACCACCATCCCGATGTGAGGTAAGTTTCCTGGCAGATCCCAAGTGACCAAGTCACCTGGCGTGTAATCATCGGCCTGGCTTGTAACCCTCAGTGTTTCTCCTTTGCGCGAGAAAAACGCCATGAGATTCGGCACGCGCCGATGGTCGATATTCGTATCGGGACTCCGATTGAGCCATCTTTTCTGGCGTGGATAGGCGGAGAAATTGTGCTGCATGTCTTCATGGACCTCTTTCTGCAGGTCCACCCCGACCGCACGGTACGTGCGAATCACTTCATCGGTGCAGACACCCGTATCGGCAGGCACGTCGCCGCCGGGATAGGGAATCTTCACGTACCCCGGATCATATCGGACGGTGTGATGTGTCCGTTCGATGGCCGCCGCCACAAACCGTTTCAGGAATTCGCGGTGGGCACTGGATTCAGAGGTGGTCGCCTGGCCCAGAGCGGCAAGTGTGACAAGTATTGGGCCCAGTGTCCTTTTGCCCATGCCCATGAGATCTCAGCGAATTGCTGGCGTCGTTTTCATCACGCCGAAGACGAGTACGATGACTCCGATGATCCCTATCGCCCAGACCCAGTTGGGCATTCTCCCTCGCGCGGCTTGGGCGTTGCGCTGCAATAAGGCGTTGAGCGTGTCCAATGCCGTCGCAATTCGGTCAAGACTGCTGGCGATCCGAGACGCGTCTTCGTCCTTCATGATTGGATTGACACCGAATGCGCGCACAAGGTTCCTCACACCATCAATCCCTACAAACGGCCTCTTGCCGGCTGTTCACTCCTCGCGCAATGCCGACGACGGCTCGATGCGGGCCGCATGGAGGGCGGGCAGCCAGGCGGCAGCCAGGGCGACGGCGGCCATCAACAACACGGCCAGAGCAAACGCCGCCGGGTCCTTCGGGCTGACGTTGTAGAGAATCGGGGACAGCAAACCGCCGGCCGCGAGAGCGGCAACGGCCCCCAGAGACGCTCCGAATGCGAGCAGGATCACAGTGCGGCGCAGGACCATGCTCATCACCTGTTTCCCGGTTGCGCCGATGGCCATGCGGATGCCGATCTCTCGTCTGCGGCGCGCAACCGAATAGGCCATGACGCCATAAACACCAGTAGCGGCGAGAACGATCGCCAAGACACCAAAGGCTGCCAGCATAGAGGCGGCGAGATGTGCGGGAAAGAGCGGAAGGCGCAAATGGTCGTCGAGACTGCCGGCCTGGTAGAAGGGGAGCGTGGAGTCGAGGTCGTGAACGGCATTTCGGAGCATACGCACCACCTGATCGGAAGGCAGCGGGGACCTGGCGATAATGAGGGTGGTCGAGCCGTAGCGCTGAAGAATGGGCCAGAAGGCGGCCGGTGTAGCGCTGTCGCTCATGGAGTCGTATTTTCCATCCTCGGCGATACCCACGATCTCGGCCGGTCCAGAGCCATACCCTGCGAGCCTTCCGCCTACCGCGGTCTCATTCGGAAACAGGCGCTGGGCAAGAGCGCGGTTGATGATGGCCACGCGCGGCGCGCCCTCGCGATCGTGCGCATCGAAGGCTCGGCCGGAAAGGATCCGCGTCTGCATGGTGCGAAAGTAACCGGGATCGACCATGTAGAAGTTGGCATGGATCAATTCGCTTGGCTTGGGCTCGGGTTTATCGGCGCGGCGAACGCCGGTGTGGGATTGGTCGATGCTGAGCGGAATCGTATTGGCGAGTCCGGCTGATTCGATGCTGGGAAGGGCTGCGACTTTCAAAACGAGCCGCCGCTGGAACTCCCGGCCGCGGCTCTCGTCGTAACCAGCGAGGCCGAGGTCGACCGCTGCCACAGCGGCATTCCGCGGATTGAAGCCGACGTTGATGGTGAGAGCGCGTTGGAGGCTGTGCACCACCATGGCGGTAGCGACGAGCAGCAATACCGAGAGCGAAATCTGTGCGGCCACGAGAAACTCGCGCGGCTGCCAGCGGCGAAAGCGCCCGGCGGCATTTTTCAGTGCAGAAACCAAATCGGTGCGGGCGGACTGAATGGCGGGCGCGAGGCCGAACAACATCGTCGTCAGCAGACCGGCTGCGGCGGTGAATAGCAGTACGCGATGATCGAGTGGGATGTCGAGGTTAACGGGGATGTCGAGCGGTGGTTGCCAGGAAGCAATGAAATCCCCTACCCACGTCGCGAGGAGCACGCCGACGGCTGCTCCAGTGGTGGAGAGCACGAGACTTTCCGCGAGGAGCTGGCGGATGAGCCGCCACTTGCTGGCCCCCAGCGCCAGGCGGATGGCGATCTCTTTCTGGCGGTCGGAGGCGCGCGCCAGCAAGAGGTTCGCCAGATTCGTGCAGGCGATCAGGAGCACCAATCCCGATACGCCCATCAGCACGGTGGCGAATCCGATGACGCCGCCGCGGAGCAAGGTTCCGGCCAAGCCGGGAGGTGAGAGTACGATGCGAAAGCCCTCCAAGTTGCGATAGTCGTGTGCAAGCTGAGCGGCAATTGTGTTCAGCTCAGCTTCGGCCTGCGCGGTGGAGACTTCGGGCTTGCGCCTTCCCAGGACCCAGCAATCCCAGGTATCGCGATTTTCCAGCCAGTCATTACCGGGCTCGATTTGCGGCTCCATGGCCATGGGCACGTACAATTCGGGGGCGAACAACCGCTCAGTTCCAAAGAACTCACGTGGCATCACACCGAGAACGGTGTAAGCGAGACCGTTGAGCTTGACGCTTTTTCCAACCACGGCTGGGTCGGCGCCAAAGCGGCGCTGCCAGCCGGCATAACTCAGCACGACCACGGGATGGCCCAGGCGCTTCTGGTCGTCGGCGGGAGTGAGCGCGCGGCCGAGCAGCGCTTTCACACCCAGGACCTCGAAGTAGTTGCCGGAGACTTCATATGTGAACAGGTGGGCGTTCGCGCCCTCCAGGCTCAGGGAAACGGGCGCGGGGCGGTACGCGATGAGCCCGGAGAGCGTGTGGGTACGGTCGCGAAGGTCTTTGTAGGTGGGGTAAGAGAAGGCTCCCCCGCCATTGAGCGAGACCAGCTCGTTCGGCCTCTCAACCGGCAGTGGCCGCAAGATCAGCTTATTGAGAGCGCTGAAGGTGGTGGTGTTGGCGCCGATGCCCAGGGCCAGGGTGAGAATGGCCGCAGCCGTGAAGCCGGGACCTTGCCGCAAGCGGCGCAAAGCGAGCCTGGAGTCTAGCAACAGGTGATCCATACTGCCTGTAGCGTAACAGCCTGCCGTCTAAACAGATTGGCTAAAGGTCGCCGCGGCCGGGTGTCCGCTTACGGGACAGGCGTGTCCGGTTGCGGTCTTACTCGAACCGCAGGATGCGCATCGGGTCGACTCGGGAGGCTCGTTGGGCGGGAATGAAATTCGCCATAAGGCCGACCGCGGCCACTCCCGCGACCACACACGCGTAAGTGAGTGGATCGTGCGTACTCACGCCGAATAGCAGCGACTCCAGCAATCGAGTGGTGAGAAAGGCGCCGGCCAGCCCTAAAACCACGCCGGCCGATACCAGTGCCATGCCGCTCGCCAGCACGCCGCCCATTACCTGTCCGGGACGCGCACCCAGCGCCATGCGAATGCCGATCTCACGCGATCGCTGGCTGACCGCGTAAGAGGTTACGCCATAAACGCCGGCCGCTGCGAGCAGGATGGCGATCGCGGCGAACGCTCCGAACAGCCAGGAGTAAGCACTGCGCGCCCAGAGCGACCGGTCCAGCCGCTCACTCATGGTGCGGATGTTGAACATCGCGAGATCCGGATCGATCTGCCGCTGGGCATCGCGCGCGGCGCTGGCCAGAGCGTGCGGATCGATCGTGCTTCGCAGAGCGATGCTCATGGTGCGCTGCCACTGCTGCCGGAATGGCACCCAGACGCACGGGCGCATCTCCTGGTCCAGGCCGTAGTGTTTCACGTCGCGCGTGATCCCGACCACCTGCATCCACTAGTGCTCATCAAAACTGTAGCGGAGCCGTTTGCCCATCGCGTCGGAGTTCGGCCAGAAGTACTTCGCAAAGCTCTCGTTGATCACCGCAACGTGCGGAACGGCTGGGTCCCCGTCTCGATCCGTGAACGGCCTGCCCGCGATGAACGTTACGCCGATGGTCTCGAAATAACCGGGCGTAGCTTTCAAGCCCAGAACCACGGGACTCTGCTCTTTTGGGCCGAAGGTGTGGCCGCCCTCGACTTCGAAGAAATAGCCGTCATGGCCATCCAGCGGAAGAATGGAAACCGCTGCGGCCGACTTCACCCCTGGCAAGACACGCAGCCGATCGAGCAGCCGATTATAAAACTCGATCGTTTCCGGCGCCTTGGCATACCTGGCTTCCGGAAGCTCCACCGTGTAGGTGAGTACCTTGTCGGGACGGAATCCCGGATCGACATGTAGGACTTTGCGAAAAGCTTCGAGCAGCAGCCCGGCGCTCACCAGAAGCATCAGCGCGAGGCCGATTTCGCACACAATCAAGGCGCTCAGCGCGCCGCGCCGCGCACGCGAGAACGATGACCGCGTTCCATCCTGCAACCATTCGCGCGGATCGACTCCGGCCGCCTGTATCGCCGGCGCCAGCCCGAACAACACAGCCGCGCCCGCGGTAATCACGGTGCAGAAAACGGCAAACCTTGCATCCAACTGGAAGCTCAACCAGCCCGGCATGTCATCAGGCATGAGCGTGAGAATTCCTCGCAGGAATACGTGGCCAATCAGCACGCCGGCAATGCCGCCGATCGCCGCCAGCACCAGGCTTTCAGTGAGCAGTTGCCGGATGATGGCACCGCGTGACGCCCCGATCGCCGTGCGAATGGCGATTTCTCGGGTACGCGCCGCGCCTCTCACCATCATCAGTCCGGCGATGTTCACGCAAGCAATGAGCAGGACGATCGCGACGCCGCCCAGGAGTATGTGGGTCACCTGCCGGTAGTCGCCCAGATAGCGATCCCGCAGCGGCATCAATGTCGGCGACGTAATATCGTTCACACTGTGCTTGCCGTCCAGCATCATGGCTTTGTGGACGCGCAAGAGGTCGGCTGCAGCCTGAGTCAGCGAGACGCCGCGCCTGAGCCTGCCGACGCCGCTTAAGTAGTAGCTTCCCCTGTCTTGCGGATCGGCCGCGAGCGCCGTCCACAATTCAGTGTCCGTTGGAAACACGGCCTCGCGCGGCAGCACACCAACCACCGTGTACGCCTGTCCGTTGAGTTTCAGCACGCGCCCGAGGACATAACGGTCGCTCTGAAACATCCTCTGCCAAAGTGCGTAACCGAGCATCATCACCTTCGCACCGCCGGGCCGGTCTTCCTCCGGCAAAAAGTTGCGCCCGAGCGCCGGTTTGAGCCGCAGCACATCCAGCATGTCACGCGTCACTCGTACCCCTTTGATTCGTTGCGCGCCACCGCGGTCACCCGAGAGATCGTAGCCCGCGCTTTTGAAAAACGCCATCGCATCGAAGGTCTTGTTGCCTTCACGCCACGCGTAAAAATCGGGGTTTGAGATGCCGACGGACTTCAGATTCCACTTCGGCGCAGTTTCGTCGAGGTCTACCAGCCGGTCAGGCTCCGCGAACGGAAGCGGGCGAAGAAACAGCCCGTTGAACACGCTGAAGATGGCGGCGTTGCCGGCGATTCCCGCCGCCAGCATCCCAATAACCATCAAGCTGAAGGCCGGCTTGTTCCTGATCGCGCGAAACGCGATTCTCAAATCGTGCTGAAGCGTTCCAAACATTCTGATTCTCCCGGTGGACCCGAGCGCAGCCGGCTCGCGATGGACTGGCAAGCGAGCTTTCCGAAGCTGCTCTTCGAGCGTCTTATCGTTTTGCAATTCCGCCAGCGCCAGTCGCCGAGCTTCCTCTTCCGAAGCGCCGAGCGTTCGCAGTTCCTGGTAGCGGTCCTCGAGATGCTGCGCGAGTTCCTCGACGACTTCGCCTTCGCGCGCGCCGCTCAGGTTCAACTGCGCCAAGCGCTCTCGAATGGGCTCCCGCCAGTCAGGCATATTCAATCCCGGTTATTCGGCGAATGGCTTCCGCGAATGCCTGCCATCCCACGCGCTGCGTAGCCAGGACCTTGCGTCCTTCAGCGGTCAGCCGGTAGTAGCGACGGCGCCGCTGGCCGGCCTTCTCCACCCAACGGCCTTGAATCCAGCCGCGCGATTCGAGCCGATAGAGCATCGGGTAGAGCGACGCCACATGAAAGTGCAGCGCCCCCGTTCGAGCGGGACTCAATCAATTTGCTGACCTCATATCCATGCCGCGGCCGATCCTCCACCAGTGACAGGATCAGCAGTTCCGCGCTGCCCTTCTTTAACTCACGGTCAAAGGCTCCGGCTACCATATATGTTGTAACAATATATGCTACTCATATACGTCAGGTCAAGGAACGCATCTTGAAGCGACCGGATTTGACTTCGTGGTGATTCTCCGCGTCTCAGCGCCTCTGCGGTGAGCTTTTCTCGACTCGTGGTACAACTCTGATATGGCCTCGTTCACCGTGAAAACGCCGCAGCGCGAGTACTGCGCCATGGTGGAGCGAGGCATTCTCTCCCGCGCCGGAAATTTCGTTCCGAAAGGGTCCGGCAAGGTTTTCGTCGTCACCACGGCTGACGTCTGGCAGCACCACGGAAAGCGATTGGAGCGTGGGCTTTCGGGTATCGCGCATGAGGTGCTCACGTTTCCAGGGGGAGAAGAGCGCAAGCGTCTGGAGCACGTAGAGACGCTCGCGGAGGAAATGGTACGGCGCGGCGCCGACCGGACCAGCCTCGTCATCGCATTCGGCGGCGGCATTGTAAACGATATGGCCGGCTTCCTGGCCGCTATTTTCATGCGCGGCATTCCGGTGGTGCAGATTCCGACTACTTTGTTGGCGCAAGTCGACGCATCCATCGGCGGCAAGACCGGCGTCAATCTGCTTGAAGGGAAGAATCTCATCGGAAGCTTTCATCAGCCGCTGGCCGTTCTGATCGATCCCGATGTGCTGGCGACGCTGCCCGACCGCGAATACCGCGCCGGCCTTTTCGAAGTCATCAAGTGCGGTGTAATCCGCAGCGCGCCGCTATTTGAACTGCTGACCAGGCAGCGCGACGCCGTTCTGCATCAAGAACCCGCGGTCGTCGATCGCCTAATTGAGGAATCGGTACGTATCAAAGCAGAGGTTGTTTCCGCCGACGAGCGCGAATCGGGCCTCCGCCGCATCTTGAACTTCGGCCACACGTTCGGCCACGCGCTTGAGGCCGAAACCGCCTATGCCCGCTTTCTGCATGGTGAAGCAGTCGGATTCGGGATGCGCGCGGCCACGCACCTCGCGAAGTCACTGGGACAAGTCAGGGATCGCGACGCCGCCGGCATTCTCGATGCCGTCGATCGCTACGGCCCCATCCCGTCTCTGCACGGCATTCCCGCCGAGCGGCTCGCCGCCCGCCTGGTCAAAGACAAGAAGACCATCCAGGGGAACGTTCATTTCGTGCTGCCGCGGTCCATCGGCGAGGTCACCGTCGTTTCCGGAGTGGATGACGGCGCAGTTCTCTCCGCCATCCGCTCGGCTCTCGCATGAAAGGCACTGCGCCCGCGGGCGTTACCAGTGAGCAGGAAGCATCGCGCTGGGTGCGTGCCATGTTCGGCCGCATCGCGCCCAGGTACGATCTCGCCAATCACGTTTTGTCGCTCAATCTCGATCGGATGTGGCGCGCGCAAACGGTGAGGCGAGTCCGCCACATACTGGAGCGTCCCGACGCGCGAACGCTGGATCTCTGCTGTGGCACGGGCGACTTGTTGCTGGCGCTCGATGCTCAATCCGCGCGACCCGCAATGGGCAGCGATTTCTGCCACCCCATGCTGACCGCCGCCCAGCAGAAAATCTCGCGCCATGGGCGATCCTGCCCCTTATTCGAAGCTGACGCGCTTCGCTTGCCTATAGCGGACGGCGCGCTCGATCTGATCACGGTGGCCTTCGGCTTTCGCAATCTCGCTGATTATGAATCCGGACTCAGGGAGATCCATCGCATCCTGAAACCGTCCGGCGTAGCCGCCATTCTGGAGTTCTCCCAGCCCGGCAACACAGCGTTCGGCAAGCTGTACGGCTTCTACTCACGAAAAGTGCTGCCCCTGATCGGCGCGGCGCTCTCCGGCTCGCGCGAAGCCTACGCGTACTTGCCGGAATCCATCGAAAAGTTTCCTTCCGCCGAAGACCTGGCCGCCCGCATGCGCGCTACCGGGTTTCGCTCGGTCGAATTCCTCCGCATGACCGGCGGCACAGTCGCACTGCATCTCGGGACGAAATAACCGACCCCGCCGCTATACTGAGTGGATGGCTCACCGCATCACGCTCATTCCCGGAGATGGCATCGGACCAGAGGTCGCGGAAGCAACCGCACGCGCGGTGGAAGCTGCCGGAGTCGAGGTCGCGTGGGAGCGCGTGGAGGCTGGCGCCACCGCTCTGGCGAAGTCGGGCGAAATGCTGCCGAAAGCCGTTTACGAGTCGCTCGCCCGCACGCACGTAGGACTCAAAGGCCCCACCGCGACCCCCATCGCCGGCGGCCATCGCAGCATTAACGTGGCTTTGCGCAAGAAGCTCGATCTTTACACGAATTTCCGGCCCGTGCGCATGCTGCCCGGATTGAAAACCCGGTTTCAAGGCGTGCCCATCGACATGGTCATCTTCCGCGAGAATACGGAGGATCTCTACTCCGGCCTCGAGCACGAGGTGGTGAAAGATGTGATCGAAAGCCTGAAAATCATCACGCGCACCGCATCCATTCGCATCGCGCGCGCCACGTTCGAGTTCGCGCGCCGCGAGGGCCGGAAGAAAGTCACCGCCGTCCACAAGGCAAACATCATGAAGATGAGCGATGGCCTGTTCCTCAAATGCTGCCGCGAGATCGCCGAAGAGTTCAAGGAAATCCAATACGAAGAGCTGATCGTCGATAACGCATGCATGCAGCTAGTCATGCGCCCCGAAACCTTCGACTTGCTGTTATTGCCCAATCTTTACGGCGACATCGTTTCCGATCTGGCCGCGGGTTTGGTTGGTGGCTTGGGGATTGTCCCCGGAGCGAATCTAGGCGAGCGCGATGCAATCTTCGAAGCCGTGCACGGCAGCGCACCCGACATCGCGGGTAAGGGAAAGGCAAATCCCACTGCGCTCATGCAATCGGCCGCACTGATGCTCGCCCACATCGGCGAACGCGACGCCTCACGCCGCCTGCAAAGCGCCATTGAAGCCGTTTACGCCGAAGGCAAGTGCTTGACGGTGGACGTCGGCGGCAGCGCCTCCACAACTGAATTCACCGCCGGCATCATAGCCCACATGCAATGAGGAGGGGAAGGCCCGCCGCCCCCTTTTGCCTTTTGCAATTTGCCTTTTGTCTTTTGCCTTGAGGCTTACAGCCCTTTCTTTGCCAGAAACTCGACGAGATCCACCACCCGGCACGAGTACCCCCACTCGTTGTCGTACCAGGAAAGCACGTGGACCAGATTGCCCTCGATCACCTTGGTCATCTCGCCGTCCACAATCGAGCTGTTCGGATTGTGCAGCATGTCACTCGAAACAACCGGGTCTTCAGTGTAAGCCAGAATGCCCTTGAGCGGACCGGCCGCCGCTTCCTTGAGAGCTTTATTCACTTCCTCTGCGGTTACCGCCTTGTCCGTCACCGCGACCAGATCCACCACGGAAACATCCGGCGTCGGCACGCGCATCGAATAGCCGTCCAGCTTGCCTTTGAGCTGCGGCATCACCAGGCCAATGGCTTTGGCAGCGCCCGTCGTCGTCGGGATCATGTTGATCGCCGCCGCGCGCGCGCGCCGCAGATCCTTGTGCGGAAAATCCAGCACGTTCTGGTCGTTGGTGTAGCTGTGGATCGTGGTCATCGATCCCTTTTGAATGCCGAACTTGTCGTGGAGGACCTTCACCAGCGGCGCCAGACAATTGGTCGTGCACGAGGCGTTCGAAATAATGTTGTGCTTCTTCGGATCGTAGACGTTGTCGTTGACTCCCAGCACAACGGTGAGGTCTTCATTCTTGGCCGGCGCAGAGATGATGACTTTCTTGACCGTCCCCCGCACGTGTTTGCAGGCGTCCTTCGCATCCGTGAAGCGGCCCGTGGATTCGACCACAATCTGCGCTCCTACTGAGTTCCAATCCAGCTCCGCGGGATCTTTTATCGCAAAAACTTTGAGGTGTTTGTTGCCTATGCGGATTCCATCCGCTTCAGCCGTAACCGTCTCCGGCAGCGTGCCGAGCACCGAGTCGTACTTCAAAAGATGAGCGAGCGTTTTCGTATCGGTAATATCATTCACCGCCACGAAATCGACATTTGCGTTATGCAAGCCCGCGCGGACCACATTGCGACCGATGCGTCCGAAACCGTTGATGCCAACTTTGACAGCCATTTTCTGGATTGTCTCCTAGTGAGGATTTAGGGGATTACCTTTCAGGATAACAAATGCGCACTAACTTAGCGTCGGATGACGGCAGCATCACCGAGGCTGGGCTGCGATTCCAATAACTCGACGCGTTGACGATTCAGCATTGCGGTCTCTTGCGCTACAAAGGCGTCCGGCGGGAATGGAGATCCGACTGCCTCGTCCGGCAGATTCAATAGTTTTCCCATCATCGATTGATAGAGATCGTGTCCCACGCGTTGCTCGGGAGGAACGTACCAACGATTCAGGGAATCCGCCATCTTCCGAAACTGGTTGACTAGCAGGTCTCTCGGTACGTTGCGTCGGCCGGCATCGGAAATGATATCGAGCGTCGTTTCCACCGCCTGGAGCATGTTGCAACGGCGTAGAATCAGACGCCGCAGCAACTCCGCATCACCAGAGGTTGTGCCGTCGGCGAAAATGCCGGCGGTGACGATGGGGAGCGTATGAGTTACGACGACTCTCTGTCCTTCAAACCAGAGAACGCCGCCCTCTTCAACAACGCGCTCCTCGCGGGGAGCGAGGCGCGCCGGCGCCTCATCAATCATGGAATCGGCATACACTGTGCTGGGGGCGTCAGATCGATTAGGCCTTTTGGACCTTTCGAATTCGACTACGTTCGACCCGTTTGCTCGAACCGCAAATGCCTCCAAACTGATCGCTGCATCGTTCCTGATCCGGACTTCGTTCGAGCCGTCGGGTAAAGGTTTGAGGAAGGCAGTGATTTGTGCGTTCAATGATAAGACGCACGACAGAGCGAAGCACGGTGCAATCACGCGCGTCATACTGATCACCCGATTCTACCGCGAACGTCAGCCCTGCAAATATCGCGCTAAATCGTCCGGACGGAAACAGTGCGCCAGTGCGGTCTCGCGTGTGATCCGCCCCGCGCGCACCAGTTCGGCGAGGGATTGTTCCATCGTGATCATGCCCTCGGACCGGCCGGTCGAGATGGCGGTATAGAGCTGATGATCTTCGCCCTTGCGGATCAAACTGCGCACAGCGTGCGATCCCATCATGATCTCGATAGCCGGATAGCGGCCACCGCCATTCGCCGTGGGAACCAGTTGCTGAGCCACCAGCGCCAGAAGCGCGAGAGAAAGCTGCTGCCGAATTTGCCGCTGGTTGGCGAGAGGAAAAGTATCGAGAATTCGCGAAACCGCCTGTGAGGTGTCATTGGTGTGCAGCGTCGAAAGCACCAGGTGTCCGGTTTCCGCCGCGGTCAATACGGTGGCGATGGTTTCCGGGTCGCGCATTTCGCCGACGAGAATCACATCGGGAGTCTGGCGCATGATGCTGCGGACGGAGCTTGCGAACTCCGGAGCGTCGTGGCCCACTTCAATCTGCTCGACAATCGAGTTGCGGTTGGTGTGTACGTATTCGACCGGATCTTCGATGGTGACGATGTGATCGCGCCGCTCATTGTTGATGATGTCGATCAAGGCGGCGAGCGTCGAGCTTTTGCCGCAACCCGTCGAGCCGGTAATCAGGATCAGCCCCTGCCGCGCTTCGGTCAATCGATGCAGGGCCGCCGGCAAATGCAAAGATTCCAGCGTGGGAATCCGCGAGGGCAGCAGCCGGATGGCGCCTGCCAGCGTGCCGCGCTGATGATGCACATTGGCACGAAAGCGGCCGATGGCCTCGCGTGAAAAGCAAAAATCGGTCGACTTGTGTTGTTGCAGATCCTGGGCTTGCTTCGGAGTCAGCAACGGAAGGAGCAGGTTACGAGTATCCTCGGCTCCCAATGGCGGTCCCGCAGCCGGCGATAGCTCTCCGTCTACACGCAAGGCAACCGGCGCGCCCGCGATCAGCAGCAGATCGGATGCGTTGCGCTGCACTGCGTAGGCGAGCAATTGGTCGAGACTGGCTGTGCTTTGCGGCCCGCCGGCATGGCTCGCGCGCGATCCGGTTGCCGCCCGGTTCAGTTCCGCGACGATCTCCGCGAGCTCATTGTCGTAGCCGGGCATTCTGTCATCAGTAAACCTCACCCTCGCGGGTTCGGTCAACGTGACAAGTTTGGTGGGGAGAAAGCCGCCCACGCGCGGCCTCCCACCAGGCAGGGAGACCGCGCGCGGTGATCCGCGCCGAGCGAAGGCGAAAGTGGCCGGGTGGAAGCCCGACGTTTCGGAATCTTCCCTCGACGCTCTGAATTTCCGTCAGCGTGATCTGGCACGAAGGCCAGTCACGCCACAAGCCTTTCTGAGGGCGCCGAAAACCAGTATCACCGGGCGAGCCGGCCGGGGGAGGAACGGCATCGCCCTGACGGCGAGCATTGCTGCGCAGCAACGTGGGCGGTGCGGGCAAGCCGACCGCTTTTGACTTCAGGATATAGTCCGAAGGCAAGCCGCCGTTCCCGCGGATATTCGCAAGTCTCTGAATGCGCGGCTTACAAAGTCATGCGAAGTGCGTGACTGGTTAGTCAGACCGCGGCTTCGGTTCCGATTCGCTCCGGTACGTACTCCGGTTCCTGCGCGCCGAGCGACAGCACGCGCACGCGCTGGCCTTCCTTCAGAAATTGCAGCAGTGCCTGGCGGCCATTCTTGAATCTCACGGCGTCGTGAAACGTCTGAGGTATCGCGCTGGTTTGCGAGAAGGCCACGGTTTCATCCGGCCCCACCCCAAACTCGCGCTGCAGGTTTGCAGGAATATCCATCAGCCGCAAAGTCGCCCCGGGGGGAATGCACACAGCCGGAGTCTCCGAGACCGGCGGTGGCATAACTGCCGCCTTGATTGCCGACCACCAGCTCTGCTTTTCGGGCCTGGACTGCATCTGCCGGCGCACGTCCACCGGCGCGGCCAGGCCCATCGCGCCGGTGCTAAACCGGTGAGCCACCAAGTCTTCGCCTTCCTTCGCCAAACGGTTGGGAAGGCCGTGCAGTGAGTAATCACACATTTGTCGATTCACCTCCCTGCCCTCAGTGTGAGTATCCTTGGCGGAAAAGACAATACAGGCGAACGGCGTGTGCGTGTGGATTATCACGCTTTTGGGACTAGGCGACTGAACCTTCGCCCCCATCCACGCGGATGGTGTTTCCGGTCATCCAGTACGTATTCTCGTGACAGAGAACGCCGATGCACTTGGCGACATCCTCGGGGGTCGTCAACCGGCCATGCGGATTCCTGGCCTTGGAAAACGCCACCAACTTGTCCTGACCCGGAATCTTGCGTAGAGCCGGGGTGTCGGTGACGCCGGCGAGAATGGCGTTGGCTGTAATTCCCATGGGCGCCAGTTCCAGGGCGATCTGCCGGATATGCGCCTCGAGAATCGCTTTGGCGGCCGAGACCGGGCCGTACTGCGGGATGGCCTTGCCGCCGCCTTCACTGGTCATGGCGTAGATGCGGCCGCCCGCGTGCATCAGATGGTTTGCGACCAGATCATGCACCCAGTAGACCAGGCTGTGGCCCATCACGTCTGCGGTCATTTCGATCTGCCGTTTGGAAGCGCAATCATCGGCTCCTACCAGCGGTTTCAATGCGCCAAATGCGAGCGAGTGTAACAGCACACGCACGGTCCCCGGCGTCTTCTCGAAGACGGCCCGGATCTGTGCGAGGGCTTCGGCTCGCTTTTCGTCATCCGCTGCATTCATGTTAAAGAACACGGCGTCGCGCCCCGCGGCCCGAATCCGAGCCTGCACTTCTTGCGCGTGCGGCAGCGTTTCGCGGCGATCGAGATGCACGCCGAAGACGTTCATCCCTCGATGCGCCAATTCGACCGCGGTCGCCTCACCGAACCCGCTGCTGGCGCCCAGTATCAATGCCCATGGTTGTTCGCTCATATCGTGATGGATGTAACCGTAATCTCCCTTCGATTTTCTTCGCGCGCCTGAATGCGGATTTCAATCCTCACGGGCGGCATCAGCTCGGGGAAACGTTCTCCCCATTCGATCAAAACCACCGCGTCCCGGTCGAACAGCTCATCCAATCCGAGCCGGGCGGCCTCGCTCGCTCGATCGAGACGGTAAAGATCAACATGATAAACCTTAGCCGGGGTTCCGTACTCGTGGATGAGCGTGAAGGTCGGACTCGAAACCTCTTCCGGCTCCGCCGCGCCCAGTCCCTTGACGATGCCTTTGGCCAGCGTAGTCTTGCCCGCTCCCAGATTGCCCATGAGCAACACGACGGCACGCCGCGGAAGTTCGCGCGAGAGTTTTTCCCCGAGCGCAATAGTTTCCTCTTCAGACGCGGTCCGGAATGTGGGCACACTGCTCCATAGCCGCAGGCAGATAACGCAGCAGATCGGTAGCGATCAGACATTTTTCTCCCAAGGCGGCAGCGCCAATCTCCCCCGAAAGGCCGTGCAGATACACCGCGGCGGCGATCGCCTGCTCCGCATCCTGCGGGAATTGTGCCAGAAACCCGGCGATTAAACCGGTGAGGATATCACCAGTGCCGCCGGTTGCCATTGCAGGCGATCCGGTCGGGTTGATCCACACACGCCCGTCGGGGAAGGCCAAGACTGTGCGGTAGCCTTTGAGGACCACGTGCACCTTTCGTTCGCGGGCCAACGTCCGGGCAATCCCCACTCGATCCTGTTCGATTTCGGCAACTGTCTTTTTCACGAGGCGGGACATTTCACCGGGATGCGGCGTGAGCACGCGCAGCCGCTTGTCCCCGAGCCACTCCGTGGCAGCGAGGGCGTTGAGTCCGTCGGCATCCACCACCATGGGCTGCACAAATTCGTGGAGGGCACGCCGCACTACTGCCACGGTTTGGGGGTCGGTTGTCAGGCCTGGACCGATGGCCAGGACAGTCTTGTTCCGTGCTATTTCGGTCAGGGCTCCGGAATCGAACGCGCGCACCGAGATCGATCCGTTCGCGGTTTCAGGCAGCGGTTCGGTCATCAATTCAGGCGCATGCGAGGCGATCGTAGGTATGGCGCGTTCGGACGACGCCACCGTGACCAATCCGGCGCCGGCACGCAACGCCGCCATGCCGCACATGGCTGCCGCTCCGGTTTTGCCGTAGGAGCCGGCCACAATCAGCACATGCCCGAAGCTGCCTTTGTGCGACGCCGGTGGTCTCGGCGCGAACAAGTGGCGGAACTGCGCGGGCTCGACCAGCGAGAGAAAAATGCTGTCGTCTTTCTCGAATAGCTCCGGGGGGCTGCCGATGGCGCGCACGCACAACTCGCCGACATACTCGCAATTCGGCGGCAGCACCTGTCCCACCTTGGGCGCGGTGAAGGACACGGTGTAATCCGCATGCACGCACTCACCCTGGGTTCGCCCGGTGTCGCTCGCAAGGCCCGAGGGAATGTCGACGGCCACGATCTTCGCGCGCGCAAATCCGCTATTGATGCGGCGGATGCTATCGAGCATCTCGCCTTTCGCCGGTCCACTGAGTCCGGTTCCGAGCAGAGCGTCGATCACCAGCGTCACGCCTTGCGGATCTGGGGCAAGCTCGCGCAGCACTGGGCACCCTGTCTCGATGAGACGGCGATAATGGTCCGCCGCTGCGCCTTTCATCTCCTCGGGCGCGGCCACCAGCACCACGCTCAGCACTTGCGGGCGATAGCGTTCGAAGAGTTGCCGCGCCACCACCAGGCCGTCGCCGCCGTTGTTCCCCTTGCCGCAAAAGACCACAATGCGCTGATCACCCAGCGGAGAGAATCTTTCTTCGAGAAACTCCACTACGCGGCTGCCGGCGTTCTCCATCAACACAGCGCCGGGCACGCCCATCTCGATGGTGCGCCGGTCCACTTCGCGCATCTGTGCGGCCGTCAGAACCTTCATGTTTGTCAGACGCCGCGCGCCACAAGCAGCGTCATGTCATCGTATAACTCCGAGGAGCCTGTCCATTGCTCCACGGTCTCCATGATGCGGGCGATGATTTCGTTGGATTCGCGCTGCCCATACCGCAGCAGCAGATCGATGAGGTTTTCCTCTCCGAATGGTTCGCCGTAGGCGTTTTCGGGTTCTACGATGCCGTCAGTGAACGCAACCAGAAGATCGCCCGGCCGCAGCTCCACCGTCTTTTCTTCGTACTGGGCGAACGGAAAGGCGCCCACCACGGTGCCGGTTACCTCCAGCCGTTGCGCCTTTCCGCCGCGCATCAGGATGGGCGGCGGGTGTCCCGCATTGGTATAGGTGAGGACGCGGCTCACGTCGTCATACAGGCCGAAATAGAATGTGGCGAATTTTTCCGGCGCCGTGTTGGCGCATACCTGCTTATTCAATTGCGAGACGAGCTCGGCAACAGAAAGCTCGGCACGCCAGCCGCCGTTGCCTCCGCCAGTGGTTGCCGTCGCATGCACGGGGACGCCGGCGGTCAATTGCGTGCGCATGATCGACTGAATAGATGCCATCAGCAGCGCCGCCGAAATTCCCTTGCCCGCGACATCTCCGATCGCGAGCGCGACGTTGGACTCGCGCACACGTACAAAATCATAGTAGTCACCTGAGACCATGCGCGCGGGATGGCAGACGCCCGTAAGCTCGATGGTTTTCATGGCGGGAATGGCGCGTGGGAAAAGCTGGTTCTGTACCTCGCGCGCGATGGTGAGTTCCGATTGCAGGCGTTGCTGCTCCTTCTCTACCACGATCAGCCGTTCCAGGTTTTCCGTCATGCCGTTGAAGGATCGCGCAAGCTCGGCGAGCTGATCGACTCCCTCGACCGCGATGCGATGGGAAAAGTCACCGGTCTTGACGCGCTCGGTGCCCTCGTAAAGATTGTGGACGGCGCCGGTTATCGTGCGTGTGAGGGAAATACCCATCAGGAAAGACACGACCCAGACCAGCAGCAGCAGGCCGGCGAAGAACAAGAAAGTCGCCCAAAAAAATCCTGCCAAATCCACCTGGGCGAAAACGGTCCCGAGCACAACCGAGGGACGCGTGCGCACGACAAGAAGCCACTTATCTTGTTTCTCCGGCGCATCCCAATAGGCCGGGTAAATCAGCATAGACCCGTCCAACGCCACATCCAGACGGTTGGCGGGTTCGGACAGTCGAGGAGCTTTCCGGCTCTTCCGCTCTGAAGGAGGACTTTTTGCGACGGATCCGGGTGCACGGGAATTGAAAGATATGAGAGACACCTGGCCGATACCGGGCGACAAATCCGCCAGGACATCGCGCGTGACCGGCGCCATCAGCGTGACGTCGGCGCCAGCGTGCGTGACGTGGGACCAGGCGTACAACTGGCCCTCCTTCAAGACGAGACCGCTCGCGTCCTTCCAGCCTACCGGCGCTGAAGGAGCTTCCGAGGCGGCAGGGTAGTTATAGGGATCGCTGCCGCGAATGGCGAGGGTGACACTGGGGAACAGGTGTTCCATGTATGGAATGACATCGTGGATGGAGTTCTCTCGCTTCTCCGCCGGCGCCTCTGCCAGCATATGCGCGACGCCGTCCATGGCGCTGGTTCGCCGATCGAGCTCCGAACTAACCAGGTAGACCGCGGTCCCGCCCACCAGCTCCCAGCCGACGATAGCCCCCAGAATTCCGATGAGCGCGATGGGCACGAAGGCGATGAACAGATAGGCGACGATCAGGCGATTACGCAGCCGCCAGATCACACGCCGCGCGTTGCGCCGCGCCTGTTGCACCACAAACAACACACCGGTGACATAGAAAGCCAGGGCGGCCAGTTGGGTGAAGCCGGAATTCGGAGCCAGAAATCGCAAGCCGGCGTAGACCAGCAGCAGGACCGCGAACGCAATCCCAAGGCGTCCTAGAGCTTCCACCAGTTTGCTGAAGCGTGGCGACACGCTTCAGGATATCGCAAGAACAAGAAGGTGCCAGGTGTCAGGCGCCAGAGGACCCAGGGCCTGCTCTAGTTCTTGACGCCGGCCGGTTTTTCCGCGAAATATCCTTGACGGGCACGCACCTTGGCGCCCTTGCGGTTCACATTGACTGATAAGCGGTGAAAGGACCCATCGCGTTGCGCGTCTTCGGGCGAGAATTCCAGCAGATACACGCATTCCGGCGCTTTCGTTACGCGCTGGAATCCTCCTTCCAGGTCGTTGCTGTTGTGGAAATAGGTTCCGCCTGTGGCTGATGCGAGCTCGTCCATGACTGCTCCGGCAGCGGCCATCGAATCGTGGCGAATCTCCTCCTTCAGCCTCATCAGGCCCCCGCCTGGATCTAAGTCTGAGGGAAGCTTGCCATGCTCGCTCGAGTCCAACATGTCGGTATATAGACCGCGGGCGTCCAAAGCACTGATCGTCACGTTGGCCTGGGCGGCGGCGTCCATCAACTTGCTTACATCAGCCTGTCCCGCCGCCGAGCTTGCCACGACAAATCCCGGCGAGATCATAACTAACGTACGCTGGCCGGGTGCGGCGCCGAGGCTCCGGATGACTTCTCGCGTCACCGACAGCGCGATGTGCCCGGCCTGATTACCCATTGCCAGTTCTTTCTCTGCGGCCGATCGCGCCGCTGCTTCCGCCATTGCTCTGTTCATCGCGCCGCATTCTCGGGCTTCGTCGGCGGCTTCGCTTAGGGCTTCGGGATCGCCCGTGTTCAGAATACGGTCGGCCTGATAGTAATTGACATCAGGACAGTCGCGCACGTGCTCGTACAGGGTGTGCAATCGAAGTTTCGCCACTGCGTCTTCGAGCTTGGTTCGGTTGCGCGTGAAGCCGCTATTGACCTCTCCGGACGTTGAGACCACCGCTGCCGCATCTGTTGGTTGGATGGATTCCACCATCATGCGGCTTGCCGCGTTCCGGACCCGCGCCAGATCGCCTGCAGGTAGGTGCAGATCGTCAAACAGGAAGATGATGTATCGCTCAGGACGTACTTTGAGAGGAGCTGTTTCAGTCCTGTCGAGTGCCTGGTTCGTGTTTCCGGCCGGCAGCGTATCCTGCGCAGCCCGGCCTCCGCGAGTGTCACCCGTTCGCTTCTGCACGGTGAAGTGAGAAATAGATTGACGCTTGCCGCGATCGAATATCTGAAAATCGTCTTTCTTCAGGTCCTCGATCACGTGGCCGTCGGCGCCCCGCACAACGACTGGTACCAGCACCACGTTGACATTGCTTTTGAACTGCACCGTGTCAGCTTGTTGCGGGGACTGCGCACTCTGCGGGGCGGCAAGGAAGGCATGCGGGCAAAGCGCCATAAGGCACAGGGCGCTGGCCCAAACGGGCCTCGCAAAAAACCTGCTGTTGCCCACGTTTTGAGTATAGCCGCCCCAGACGCGCGGGCAGGCGGCGCATTTTGCACCGTGGACCCTCTTTTTGCGATACTTGGCGGAGCCGAATCTTCGAACCGGGGTATTGTGATGGCCGAGCCCGCTCTCATTTACGAACATGAGGGGAATCAATCGCTGAATTTCAGCGTTCAACTGAAAGACATTCAAAAAAAGTTGCCGCTGCGGGTGCTTTCTGAAGACGACTGGCGCCACTGGACAACGTGGGGCTATGTGATCGTACCGGACGCCGCGCCGGCGCAGAATATCGAGCGGCTCAAAGCGTTGCTGTGGGAGTTTCAGGAACTCGACCCGGCCGATCCCTCAAGCTGGAATCAGGCGCAACTTCGCGATCACAAGATGCTGGAGTTGAACAACAGCGGCATGGTGGAGATCTACAATCACCAGTGTCTCTGGGATAACCGCCAGCAGGCGCGCATCTATAACACCTTCGTGGATATCTGGGATCGCGAGGACCTGTGGGTCACGATCGACCGCGCGAATCTGAACACGCCAAATCGGGGTGCGCGGCCATTCGGAGGTTTCATTCACTGGGACAGTGACACGTCGATGCGTCCATTACCCGTGAATGTGCAGGGCGTTTTGTCGCTCGTTGATACGGACCCGGAGGTTGGCGGATTCCAGTGCGTCCCGGAGCTGTTCAGGAATTTCGACCAGTGGATCGAGACGCAACCGGCTGACCGCCATCCGTTTTTTCCGGACACGACAGGTTTCGAAATTAAGTTCGTGCCGCTGAAGGCGGGCGATTTGTTGGTTTGGAACACGCTGCTGGCTCATGGCATCCGGCCTAATGTGACCACAGATCGCGCGCGTCTGGCGCAATACCTTTCCATGTATCCGGCGGACGAGGCAAACGCGGCAGTGCGCGAGACGCGAATCCGATCATGGCGCGAGCGCGAGATTCCCGACGACCCCGCATTTCCCGGCGATCCGCGCGACTGGGAACGGACACGCTACGGCCGCGCAGAACTGACGGAACTCGGCGAGCGGTTGCTGGGACTGCGGTCCTGGAAATCCTGAAGCGCGCTACTTGGGCGTCCAGAACGGCTCGGCGGTAGGGACGAAATCGACGGGCACCTCGGTGACGAAAGTCCGCAACCAGCGGGCGCAATCTTCCATGCCAGCCTGTTCGGATGGAATGTGCCCAAGAATGATCAGCGCCTTTTGCTTACCTTCGGCCGCGGCGTCGGCGCCGTATTCGATGGTCTCCCACTCCAGGCCCTCGCCCATGACCAGCACTTGGACGTCGTCGCGCTGGAGAGTATGACGCTCGCTGGGGAAACCGGGATAGCCCGGATTGAGAGCGAGTTTGGTGACGCCCATAGCGGGATCGCCGACCACCCGAAGCGTACGAATGCCGAGGCGTTGCCGGATGTCGCTGGCCAAGCCTTCCAAAGTGGTTTCGGGGACTACGAACAAGTGGTTGTTGTTCGGATTTTGAAACTTTTCCCAGCCGAGCGCGCGGATCATGCCGGTTTGAATGCCATCGGGCCTGCGGGCGTGCCAGTGGTCGTGAAAGCGCCAGATGACGAGATGATGCTCCGCGATAAATGACTGCTTAGTGGCAAGCACGGCGTCATTTTCTTTTTCGAAATCGCTGGTCTTGTCCTCGTGATTGTAGAAGGTGGGCTCATGCGTGATGATGAGGTTGTTCCCGGAGGCGGCGGCGCGGCGCAGCACATCGTAAGTGGCCATCATCGTGGTCGCTGCCGGTAACGGGTGTGTCGGGATCGCCGGCTTTGAAGGTATCGACCGTCTCGGCTCTCCAGGGTACGCCGACATTCTTCTGAATGCGCTCGATCACTTGCCGCGCGGTGAGCGGGTTACTCTGTGCGAATGCCGCAAGCGGGATCGCCAGCGCAACCAAGACAGTGGTGACCTTCATGTTTCCTCCGCAGGAGCAATCTTACAGGTTTCTCAAGAGGCCAGACAGAAGCCGACAATGGTCCGCCCGGCGGCCCCGTTGATTTTTGTGAGGTCGTAATCGAGTGCGGCCTCCAGGCCATCGGGATCGTGGTCGACGGCACAGCTCTCGATGTCAGCGTCGCTGGCGCCGTCAAAACACAGTTCGCAGACCACCAGGCCGGCATCGGCGGGCACTGGCGGGCCGAACGTGCGGCACGTCATGGGGCGCGCGGAGTAGAGATCGCAACCACCGGTTTCCGGGTCGAGCGCCGGACACGGCTCGTCATCGGCGAACGTTTCGAATCGCCGTTCTCCTTCTTCGCTTTCATCGAGGATGCCGGTGGCCGGGTCGCCGGGGAAATTTTGCGAGACGCGGGCCACGTATTCGCGGGCGCGCTGACGCACGCGGTGGGCGCGGTCGGGATCCGCCGTTTCCAGATCGGCGAGACCGCGCCGCAGCCGGCGGGCATCAAGCTGGGTTATGGGAAATGGACCGATGCAGCACTGAGTGCACCCCCGACGGCATACCAGCCAGGGACCGGCGCGACGCGCAGCCTCGGCCATGGCGGCGTCCAAGATCTGAATCAGCTGCTCATCGCGAGCGTCAATCCCGGCGGACTGCATGCCTGAGATGCAGGATAGCGCATGCGCGTTCCCGGATGCTGCCTAATGCGCGGGAACAGTTCTTGTGCCGCTTGCCAGCGTGAAAGTGCGATATTGCCTCGACGCATAACTGGCTGGCCTCCTCCGGAGTTGTCCGTGACCGTGATCATCACCAGCGGAATGTTGGATGCACCTTCGGTTTCAATCAGCCGCTCCAGCGCTCGAACATCCATGTTTCCTTTGAAATCGAGCCGGGCCTGCGTGTCCGCGGCTTCCGGCGTCAGCAGGTCGATGGCGCGCGCGCCGGTAAACTCGATATTCGCGCGCGTCGTGTCGAAGTGCGTGTTATTCGGAATTATCTGGCCTTTGCGGCAAAGCACCGTAAACAGAATGCGTTCCGCGGCACGTCCCTGGTGCGTGGGAATCACATGCCGGAAGCCCATGAGATCCCGCACCACCCGTTCCATTCGGTAAAAGCTCTCGCTTCCCGCGTAGGATTCGTCACCGCGCATCATGGCCGCCCACTGTGCGGTGGACATCGCGCTGGTACCGGAATCGGTCAGCAGGTCGATCAGAATATTTTTCGCTTCGATGAGAAAAAGGTTGTAGCCGGCTGCTTCGAGGTACCCCTCGCGCTCCTCTGGCGTGGTCTGGCGGATCGGCTCCACGCTCTTGATCCGGAACGGTTCGATGATAGTTTTCACTACGCCTCGACCTCCATCTTCCCCAACGCGGCCTTGCCGCTCTGCCACTTCACCAGCGCGACACCCGCGAAGATCACCACCGCCGCGGCCGCCTCGCGAGGCCCGAAAGGTTCACGATAGAACAGCCAGCCGAGCGCCAGCGCCACCACGGAGTTGACGTAGGAGTAGATCGACACCACCGCCACCGGCAGGCGATCGAGCGCATAGGCATATGCGCTATAACCCACGATCGATCCGAAGATCACCAGGTAAAACAGCGCCGTGACGCCCCGTCCGCTCCAGTGGATTTCATGGCTGCTGGCAAATAACGCGAACGGCAACGTCGCCAGGCCCGCGGCCACTTGTTGCACTGCGCCCACGACAATCGGGTGCGCGTCCACCTTGCGGCGGCGTTGATAAATCGATCCAAAACACCAGGAAACCGTACCCACTTGGAGAATGAGAAACCCGTCCAACGCTTTGCGGCTGAACTCCCCCGCGCCCATTCCTCCCGACACCAGCAAGCCGACACCCACGCATCCGATCAACATTCCAAGGATCGTGGGAGGGTGAAGCCGTTCCCCGCCCGGCATCACCGTCTCGATTCCCACCAGCCAAAACGGGGACAGCGTGGTGATCAAACCCGCCACGCCGCTGGTGACGCGCAGCTCCGCAAAAGTAAGGCAGGTATTGCCGATGCCCAGAATCAGAATTCCGCTCAAGGCCGCGTGCCACAATTCGGCTCCCTGGGGCAACCGGGCGCCTCGCGCAAAAACTACCGCCAGCATGATGCATCCGGAAATCAGAAACCTGGTCGCAACCAACACGAACGGCGGAAATGACTCCAGGCTCATGCGAATGCCCAGGTAAGTCGTCCCCCAAAAGAAGCAGACTGCGGCAAGCGCTAGATACGCTCGAAATGCTGGAGAAACAGACAAATTTCAGGTTAGCATCGCGCACTCCGTTAAAATGGAAGATTGATCATCACACTTACCGTAAACCCTGCCATTGATCGCACCATTACTGTGGATCGGTTGGTATTCGAAGATCGCGCGTATATCACGTCGAGCCGCGAATCCGCGGGCGGGCGCGGAATCAACGCTTCGTTTGTCATCCACTGCTTTGGCGGTCAGACCAAGGCCATCGTGCCGGTAGGCGGGGAATCGGGCACGCACTTCGAAGATCTGGTCAAGGCCAGTGGATTCCAATTGGTCGTCGTCCCTGTGAGCTGCTGCGTACGCCACAACCTGATCATTACTGACAAGCAGGGCCTCACCATCAAGCTGAATGAGCCGGGTGCGGCGGTGGATAAGGCCGAACTTGCGCTCATCGAAAAAGAGATTCGCGCCCACCTGACTAAGGCAAGCTGGCTTCTGATTTGCGGCAGCCTGCCTCCGGGTGTCCCCGCTAGCTTCTACGCGCAATTGATCACGCTGGCGCGCAAGCGAGGCGTGAAGACGTTGCTGGATGCCGATGGCGACGCGCTCGAGGTTGGCATCGCGGCCAAGCCAACGGTCGTAAAACCCAATCAGCAGGAGGCGGAACGGCTGCTGAAGACTGCGCTCTTGACGCGCACCCACTTCATGCACGCTGTAGATCGCATACAAAAGATGGGTGCGGAATCGGTCATCCTATCGCTGGGAACCCAGGGAGCCGTGGGTGCCTTCGATCACCAGATGCTCGAGGTGATCCCTCCGCGCGTCGATGCTATCGCCCCCATCGGCTCCGGCGACGCGCTGGCGGCCGCGTTCGCCTGGGCGATGGAGCGTCACGACGATTTCCGCCATGCCCTACGTTGGGGAGTTGCCGCCGGTACCGCGTCCGCCCGTTTGCCGGGAATGCGTTTCGCGAATCTCGCCGAGACCGAGGTAATCTACAAGCAAGTCGACGTTCGGCAGGTGGAGTGAGCCATGAGGCCGGCCGAACCAGCCTCGAAATCCGCGGACTCGAAACACGAGAGCCTGGTTCGCTCCGCCGGCGTCGTTTCGGCTTCCGTCTTTTTGAGCCGGATCACCGGACTGGTCCGTGAGATCGCCATGGCGCGATTGTTCGGTGCGGGGCAAGTTTACGACGCTTTTTTGCTCGGCTTCCGCATTCCCAATCTCACGCGCGACCTGTTTGCCGAGGGCGCGCTCTCTTCCGCGTTCGTCCCCATCTTTACCAAATATCTGTCGACGAAAGGGAAGAAGGAAGCCGCTGAACTATCAAACCTTGTCGCGACGGCCCTGCTCGTAGTCGTCGGCATTATTTGCCTGCTCGGCATGATCTTCAGTCCGGTGCTGGTCAGGCTACTCGCGCCGGGCTTCGCGGATGTCCCTGGGAAATTCGAGCTGGCGGTGAAACTCACGCGCATCATGTTCCCCTTCCTGTTGATGGTTGCGCTCGCCGCCCAGGCCATGGGCGTTCTGAACTCTTGCAACCAGTTCGGCGTGCCGGCAACATCTTCCACGTTTTTCAATATTGGCTCGCTGGGATTCGGCCTGGCGCTCGGTTTTTTAATCGGACCGCGCATCGGGATCAGCCCCATCGAAGGCATGGCTTACGGCGTTGTATTCGGCGGCGCGTGGCAGTTGTTTTGGCAGGTTCCAAGCCTTGTGCGATCCGGGTTCGTATTCCACCCGAGAATGAATCTGTCCCATCCCGGTTTGCGCAATATCCTGCATCTGATGGGACCTGCCATCGTGGGCAACGCGTCGGTGCAGGTGAACGTGATGGTGAACACAAACTTCGCTTCCAGCATCACCGATGCCGCGGGCCACGTCATCAACGGCCCTGTGAGCTGGCTCGGGTACGCGTTCCGGTTCATGCAACTGCCCCTCGGACTGTTCGGCGTGGCTATTGCTTCGGCAACCCTGCCTTCCGTGTCGCGCAGCGCCGCCAGCGGCGACATGGCCGAGTTTCGCGAAACGCTCGCGCGATCGCTCGGCATGATCTTCCTGCTAACCATCCCATCGTCCGTGGGCCTGGCCGTGCTGGGAGACAGTATGATTGCCGCCGTGTATCAAGGCGGAAAGTTTCGCGCCTATGATACGCACCAGACAGCTCTCGCGCTGTCCTGTTATGCGATTGGCTTGGCGGGTTACGCCGCTCTCAAGGTACTGGCGCCGGCCTTCTATGCGCTCAATGATGCCCGCACCCCCATGCTGGTGAGCCTTGCCTCCATCTTGGTCAACATCGCCGCCGCTTCCAGCATGGTCAAGCTGGCCGGTTTGGGACACGCCGGACTGGCTCTCTCCACATCCCTCGTCGCGCTATTCGGTTCCATCGTCCTGTTCGATTTGATCCGCCGCCGTGTCGGAAGGCTCGACGGCCGGCGTCTATCAGCGGCATTCTTGAAAATCTCGGCAGCCTCCACGCTCATGGGAGCGGCTTGCGCGCTCTCCAGCCGCATGGCCCAACACTGGATCGGAGTGTCGCGCATGGCACGGGTTGCCGATCTCGCCATCTCTGTTCCTGTTGGCCTGCTAGTTTTTCTTGCGGCGGCGAAGTTGTTTCGATTGCCGGAGCTAGAGGCTGCCCGGCGAGCTCTGATTGCACCTTTAGCGCAGCGGCTCGGACTCGGGCGTGCTAAAATTTAAGACACAGGATGCTGCCAGACATAAAGTTGGCGATCCGGTTGCAAGACATTGACAATCGGGTCGCTGAGCTGACCAAAGAGATCTCGGCTCTTCCCAAGCACACCGCCGAAATTGAAAAGAAGCTAGAGTCGCACGAACGCAAGTTAGAGGCGGATCGCGCGGCCCTGAGCGCCAATCAGAAGGATCGTAAGGGGTTCGAAAGCGAGATCCAGATCCAACAGCAGAAAATCTCCAAGCTCAAGGATCAGATGCTCGAGGCGAAAACCAACGATCAATACCGCGCCTTTCAGCATGAGATCGAGTACTGCGAAAAAGAAATTCGCCGTTCGGAAGACGGAATTCTCGAGTTGATGGGTGCTTCCGAGCCGCTCGATCGGAACGTCAAAGCCGCCGAATCCGCCCTCAAGCAGGAAAAGACGCAGGTGGAACGTGAAAAGCAGCAGGCGCGCGAGCGCACCGCCGGCGATCAGCGTGAGTTGGACGAGTTGCAAGCCGACCGCCGCAAGATCGCCGCTCAGATGACGCCCAACATCCTGGTGGCTTATGAGCGCGTGCGCAAGCTACGGCGCGGTGTTGCCGTGGCGGAGGCCGTCGATGGCCGTTGCTCCCAATGCCACATGTCGCTACGCCTTCAGTTTTTCCAGGATCTGAAGCGCGGCGAGCAAATGATGCAGTGCGAAAGCTGCAGCCGCATCCTGTTTTACAATCCCCCTCAATCCATCGAAAACCTCACCAGTGAAGCAGCTCCCGCGGCCCAGGGTTAATTCAAACTACGAAACCTTGCCATCCGCGCTCAGGTAAACCTGCCTGTGCTGGTGAAAAGCGAGATTCGCCAGGTGCGGTCCGGCTACGGCGTTCGCGCCCACTTCCACCGGCGCGTTCGGTTCGTGCCGCGATTTCACGCAATCCAGAAAATTCTGAATATGTGATTCGATCGGCACCGCCGCGTCCAACTTTTGCACCGGCTCGCGATTGCTCTTCCACGGTTCTGTCCAGATGCGAAAACCGGCTTCGTCGATAATCATGGTTCCTTTGTCGCCCTGGAACTGTATCGACCAGCCGTTGTCATACGAATTGGCATAGTTCAGCGTCCATGTGGCCATGAAATCCGGATATTCGAAGACGGCGCAAAACACGTCCGGCGTCTCGGAGCCTGTCATCTTGGCTACTTGCCCGTAGGAAATCGCCGAACGCGGCGGCCCGGCATTCGTGAACCACTGCACCACGTCCATCAGGTGTGTTCCCTGGTCGGTCATGTTGCCGCCCGAGTAGTCCCAGAAGTATCGCCAGTAGCGGAACCGCATCGGCTCCATCGCGTGATCGCGCGCCGAACCTTGGAAGCGCAGCCAGTCGAGCTTTCCCGGAAGCGGTGAGTTGTCCAGCTCCTTGGCGATGTTCCAGTTCCACTGCGGTTTCACCAGCGTGATTTTGCCTAGAATGCCGCTGTCCACGAGCTGCTTGCCCTTGATGATCGGCTCCGCGCTGCGGCGCTGCATGCCGACCTGCACGATCTGCTTGGTGCGCCGGACCGCCTCCACGATCCGGGCGCTCTCCTCGAGCGAATGCGACATGGGCTTTTCCAGGTACACATCCTTCTTGGCGTCCAGCGCGGCCTGCAGGCACGGATAGTGTTGATGATCCGGCGTCGCGATGACCACGGCGTCGATACCACTCTGCCGCAGCAGCTCATGATAATCCACGTAGCCCTTGGCATCCGGTGCATCGGCCTTCGCTTTTTCGAGATTGGGCTCGTAAACGTCGCTTACGGCTACACACTGCGCCCCCAGTTTTTGAAAATTACTGCTCAGATAGCGGCCGCGCCCCCCGCTGCCGATCACGCCATACGATAGGCGGTCATTCGCGCCCCAGGCCGTGCGTGGGACAAACATGGGAACGCTTGCCAGCGCCAGCGACTGAGTGATGAATTTGCGGCGATCCTGTTCCATGCGGCGATTCCTTTCTTGCGGTCTACTATACCGCAAGGCGCCCGCCGTCAGATTCTAATTGGCGTGTTGTGCGCCGAGCGTCGGAGCCGCACTTTGCGTCGCTGGGGCAGAGAAGAACTGGTCGTTTTCCGGCTTGATATTCAAGCCCTTCGTCGTGGAGTCTACCCAGTCTTTCGTCTTCATCCTCTGCAGGTCCGTGAAGATCTGGTCCCTCACCTCAGCAAATGGCTTGACGCTCACGGATTCCCCTCGGAAAACGTAAAATCCATTGGGTTGACGTACCGGTTCACTAACCTCGCCAGGCTTCAAACCCAGGGTCACCGTCCGGATGGACTCCGGCAGAGTAGCGGATTCGGATCGCGATATCGTCAGGTCGCCCTTCTTTGTTTTCGTGGCCTCATCGTCGGAGTTTTCCGTCACCAGCTTCACGAAGTCGGCGCCGGCTTTAGCTTCCTTCGCGAGCTGCTCGGCTTTGGCCTTGGCCTCTTCCTCGCTCAGGCGCTTCTTGCCGTCGGCCCCGGTGCCCGGTGAACTGCTGAAGGAAATATGGATGAGCTTGACCGTCACCTGCTCGTATTGCGCCTTGTGCTGATCGTAATAGGCCTGTTGCTCCTCAACGCGGACTGGAAACTCACTCGATACCTTTTGGATCTCGGCCTGCATGAGCATATTCATGCGATAGGAATCTATTGCTTCTTTGTATGGGCTTTTTTCGTCGAGCTTGTCCTTCTCCGCCAGCTCGCTGACCTTTTTCATCAACAGGTATCTCTCGACAAGCTGCTTGCGATCGCGCATTACGCCTGCCCGCGTTTGCGCGGGTAACACGCTGAGAAACTTCTCCAGCTCGCCGTAAGTCAACTTTTTGCCGTTGTCATACTCGGCAATCACAGTGTCGGGTGTCAGAGCCGGCGCCGGGGACGGCTTGGGCGGGGCTGGCGTTTGCGCCAAGCCGAGGGCAGTGCAAAGAACGCATATAGATATGACTGGTTTCATGCTAGAGAAGCCTTTGGATCAAAATTACTTCGTTTCAGTCTATCACGCGGTCCATCGATGCGTTTCCCGGCATTCCGGTCGTCGACACCTCTTACTAACGCCGGGCGGCGCCCCGTTGAACATGGCAAGTTGGCCGAAGTTAACTTGCCTCTGCTATCCAAATCCAGAGTTGATAGCTAACCGTTTCATTGCTAAACAGGGAGGGTCCGCAATTGGACCGGGAGTGTCTGTGATTGCACGAATTCTGCAGATTCTGATTCTTTGTCTGCTCGTCGTCGATGGAAGGCTTCTTTACATCGCGCCCGGCCCACGGCTTCTCGCGCTTTTCGTCTCGGGCCAGAGCCAATGCCCTTTAGGCCGCACGATGGAGAGTGTGAAGAGCGTGCAGCGCATCCAGGACACCGAGGCTCAGATGAATCAGAAGAGCCACTTGCTAAGAGCGGAGGGCGAACTTCAGTTGTGGGATACGCCCCGCGGGCAGTATTGGCTGGCCGGCCACTCGCCCGATCTCGAAAGCAACAAGTATGCTCTGGTGCTTGCGGAACAGGATCAACGGATCTATGGCGAAGGTGAGCATTTTGTGCACCACGGCGACATTGTCCTCGATTGCGGCGCTGACTATGGAGGCTTCACCAGATCGGCTTTGTGGGCGGGAGCCGCGGTTGTTGTCGCCATCGAACCCGCACCGTATAAAGAAGAGTGCCTGCGCCGTACGTTTGCAAAGGAACTTCAGGAGGGGCGTGTAGTCGTAGTGCCGAAAGGCGTCTGGAACAAGGAAGACACTCTGACGCTCTATGGCGACAGTTTGGTCCAGCAGCGGACGGCCAGCGGCCCCGTCGTGCCCCTCACCACCATCGATAAGCTGGCGACGGACCTGCGTCTCGCGCGCGTAGACTTCATCAAAATGGATATCGAAGGCGCGGAAAAGCAAGCCTTGGAAGGTGGTCGCCAGACCATCAAGAAATTCAGGCCCCGGCTGGCCATTGCCACCGAACACTTGCCGGACGACGCCGTAAAAATCCCCGAAGTCATCCGGGGACTTCTCCCCGATTATCAGATCGAATGCGGCCCCTGCGAATACGCCGATCAGCATATTCGGCCTCAAGTGTTGCGGTTCTATTAACCCTTCTCCACCCTCTTGAAGCGGCCCGGCCGGGCTATAATTGTCGGCGCAACAGCAGCCAGAAAAATGACGCGCAGACAATTAGGTAAGCTTGCGGCCGGAGCCGCGCTCGTGCGTAAATCGCCCGCCATGCCCGCCGAAAATCATTACACCGGTGCACTCGATGGCCTGGAATCGCGGATCGACCCGGCCACCTTCGACCCGGTGCTCTTCTCGCGCAAACTCTACGAATCGGCGCCACTCAAAATGACGTTCCGCGCGCAAAACCGAAAGCAGGCGGAAGTGTGGCAGAAACAGTTGCGGGCCAAGGTCACCGAACTGGTTGGGGATTTCCCTGCCACCCACGGCCCACTGAGTGCACAGACTTTGGAGGTCCGAGAGTTCCCCGCATACCGGCGCGAGAAATTCCTGTTCGAGAGCCGGCCTGGCCTCGAGGTCCTCGGTTACCTGCTCACGCCGTCTAGCGGCAAGCCGCCTTACCGCACCATGATCTGCATTCCCGGCCACGGCCGCGGCGTGGATGACATCGTCGGCATCGACGACAAAGGGACCGATCGCACCACCAAAGACGGCTATCAGCACGACTTCGCCATTCAGGTTGCCGAACACGGACTGGCCGCTGTCGCCATTGAACCCCTCGCCTTCGGCTGCCGCCGCGGCACGCAAGCCAAGAAGGAGGGTCTCAGCCACACGTCCTGCCAGCCCGTTGCCGGCTCGGCCCTGCTGCTCGGTCAGACCATGATCGGCTGGCGCGTGTTCGACGTCATGCGCACCATCGACTGGATCGAGACGCGCAACGAGCTCGACTCCTCGCGCGTCGGCTGTATGGGCATCTCCGGCGGCGGTACCTGCACCACGTTTTCCGCCGCGCTCGAACCGCGCATCAAGGCCGCCATGATCAGCGGCTACCTGAATACGTTCCGCGACAGCATTTTCAGCCTCTCACACTGCATCGACAACTATGTTCCCGGCATTCTGAATTGGGCCGAGATGTACGACATTGCCGGTCTCATTGCGCCGCGGCCCCTGTTCGCCGAGTCCGGAACTAAAGACGATATTTTCCCCATTGAAGCCAGCCGCGCCAGCTTCGCGCGCCTGAAAAAGGTCTACGAGACTCTCGGCGCTCCGGACAACTGCCGGCAAGAAGTCTTCGAAGGTGAGCACAGTTTTCACGGTGTCGAAGGCATTCCATTTCTGGCCGAGCACCTCTGACTCCCGTGCGCATCGAAAATCGCCCCGGCGGCTACTCGTTTCTGAAGGGCATCAGCCCGTACTCGGGCGGCGTCGCGGCATTGCCCGGTTTCGAAATCACGCATGTGCGCTTGGAGCGCTCCCTTCCTCTCGACCAGGGGTTCACGGCCATCGAAGGTTATTTGGAATCGCGGCGCCGTCCCCGGCAGGCGTTGTGCGCCGTGGAGTTGCGCTCTCCGCATCCGTTCACGTTTCAAGGATTTCAGGATTTCAACCGGCGGTACGTCTCGATTCTCCAGCGATGGGGGCTCTTACTTGACGGCGTGAATCCGGTCGCGCGCACCAACGTCGCGCCCCATCTGCTTGCACCCGCGGAGCCATCGGTCTATGGATTCTCGGTTACGGTCGAAGCCGGGAATGCCCCGGCCTCTTTTGTGATCGCCGGCGCCGGCGAGTTGCCCGAAGGTTCGCTCGATCCCCACGATGTGGTTCGCCGCGGCGAAACTTCCACCGATGCGTTGCGCGAGAAGGCGCGCTTCGTCATGAGTCTGATGTCGTCCCGGCTGGCTGGGCTGGACGCAAGCTGGAAACAGGTGACCGCGGCGCAAGTCTACACGGTCCACGACATTCACGCGTTCTTGGAGTCCGAGATCCTCACGCACATGCGTGAAGCCGCGTCACTCGGCATCCACTGGCACTATGCCCGGCCGCCTATTGAAAGCATCGAGTATGAAATGGATCTCCGCGGCTGCCGGCAGGAGGCGACTCTGGCGGTAACGTAGAGACATGGAGCAGAGGTTCCCAGGCGAGAAACTTCTGATATTGAAGGTGGGAGACATCACGCGTGAGCCCGCCGATGCCATTGTGAACGCCGCTAACTCAGCGCTCGCCGGTGGTGGGGGAGTTGACGGCGCTATCCATCGTGCCGGCGGCCCTTCCATCATGCGGGAACTCGATCAGATTCGCGCCAAGACGGGCGGCTGCCCGACGGGAAATGCCGTCGTCACCGCCGCCGGACTCCTGCCCGCGCGCTTCGTTTTTCACGCCGTGGGCCCCGTGTACCGCGATGGCAAACACCGCGAGCCGGAGTTGTTGGCTTCTTGTTACCGCACATGCCTCAGGCTCGCGGAAGAGCAAGGGATCACCACCATCGCGTTCCCCTCGATCAGCACCGGCGCATATGGCTATCCAATCCGCGAAGCTGCTCAGATCGCTCTCGCCGAGGTGAAACGGCACCTGAATATCGATGGTGGCAAGCTGCAGCAGGTCACATTCGTGTTGTTCAGCGAGGCGGATTACCGCGTGTATGCAAGCTGTCTGAAACGCGAGCCTGGCTAAACCGCGTTCTTCCGTGCCAGCAGCACACGCGAGGGATAGAAAGTCTGCCGCACCATGGCGTCGCCTTCAATGTGGAAGTCGCTGGCTTCCACCAGTTCGGGAACGCGCTCTTCCACCTGCCGCCCCCAATACGCGGGCGCGACTTTGCCCGCCACGCGGTAGATCGCGTTGAACGCCGGCGTCTTCTGGCCAATGAGCACCAGCACCAGTTGACCGCCCCGTCGCAGCACGCGATGGAACTCTCCGATGGCTCGAACGATATCCTCGCCCGACAACAGTTCGAGCATGTAGCAGCAGAATACGGCGTCAAACGCGGAATCGCGGAACGGCATGTGACGCGCGTCTACCGCGTGGCACTGCGTTCTGGAGGAGGGAAACTCGCGCTGCACGCGGTCCTGGGTACGCCACGCCATCTTGGGTGAGAGGTCCACTCCCAGAGTCGAGCCTCCACGGTTCGTGCGTACCAGCCGGCGGAACATCTCGCCTGACCCGGTGGCCACTTCCAGCACGCGCATGCCATCCGTCAGGTCACAGATCTCCAGCGCCCGCCGATGCGCACGCGAATGGAACAGTTGTGTGGGGATCCCGTATACCGGCGCCAGCCGGTCGTAAACCCTGCGGGTGCGTTCCGCCAAGGTGGCCGGCAGCCCGTTAATTGGCCAGGCAGTAATTGTATTTTCGAGCTTATTCAAGCGCTGATCCTCTTCCTGGCCGATCTACGAAACCGCGGCCCATTCTGTCTGCAGTTCAGGAACTTCGATCTCAATGCGCGTCCCCTTTCCGGGATGACTGTCGATCCACATTCGGTAATCCGCCCCGAACAGCACTTTCAGCCGTTCATTCACATTGCTGACCCCGATACCTTGCTCCAGCAGCTTGGCCAGCTTCGCCTCGGGAATCCCGACTCCATCGTCTTCCACCACCAGGTGCAGCCGGCCGTCCGTGCGCCGCGTCCCCAGCCGGATGGTCCCACCTTCAATCTTGCTGCTGAGTCCGTGCTTGACGCAATTCTCGATTAGCGGCTGTAGCAGCATGCTGGGCACGAGCATGTCCAGGCTCTGCGCGTCCACTTCCTTCACAAATCGCAGCTTGTCGCCGAAACGCGCCACTTCGATGGAAAGGTAATCCTCAATGAAGTCCAGCTCATCGCGCAACGGGCTGTAGTTCTCATGTTTGCGCAAAAGACGCCTCAAAATGCGCGAGAGCTTCAGCACCATCAAACGCGCTTGATGCGGATCCGTACGAATCAACGAAGAAACCGAGTTCAGCGTGTTGAACAGGAAGTGAGGATTAATCTGGCTGGTGAGCGCTGCCAGGCGTGCCTGCATCAGCAGCCGCTGCTGTTCTTCCAGCTTGTTTTCGTTCCGTGTGTTATTCCAGATCTTGAGGGGCAGCCCGACGGCGAAAAGCGTGGTCGCGCATATCGCCACAAAGTACAGTCCATGGTGGTTCGGCCCGGCAGGCGCGAGGGCAAAGACTTTCCTGGGCGGGAAGTGGTGGAGTGCTTGCCGCAGGCATTCCGAAACCAGAATCACTAAAAGGAAAAGCAAGTGAAACCCGCCGCGACGGTATTCCCGCTGCTTGAAATAGCGGTAGACGTTCAAATCGAAAAACGGCGAGAAGCGCCAGATGTCTTCCGTGTCGGTCGCGACGTCGCGCAACAGGCCGCCCAGGACGCCGACCGCTGCGAACAGCGGCATGGTGAGGGTCTCGTGCCTGAACATCGCCGGCAGAGAGATCAGAATTCCCGACAGTAACCCGCTCACGTACCCGCCCAGAATTCCCGCAAGCAGACTGCCTTCTAGTCCCAGATCCACCGCCTCATAGTTCGGATTCAGAACACGTGTCAATACGCCGGCCGCGAAGACAATCGAGAACCAGAGAGCCAATTGTAATCGTTGATTCAGGGTGCGATTTTCGCGCAATAACATGCGCTGGACCCTATTGGGTCGCACCAGAATGCTGGCCAGTGATGCCACCACACCAAGCTTGACCAGCAGCGTGAGAAGGAGCGGTTCCACTCGCAGCCATTATAATAGAAGGAGTCTGACCGATACCCGCGATCAAAGTCCCGTGACTCCTGTGTTTCGGCTCGAAAAGGTAGCCGAAGCCACATTTCCTACGCGCTGGGGACAATTTCGCATTTTTGGATTCGCGGGACATTACGCTCAACGCGTTGAGGAAGCCGTGGTGTTGCAGATGGGCGATCTCGCCGGCGAACCAGCGCCGCTCGTGCGCATCCATTCGCAATGTCTGACCGGTGATGTCTTCCATAGCTTGCGCTGCGATTGCCGCGCCCAGCTGGAGCTGTCGCTAGCGCGCATCGCCGATGAAGAGCGTGGCCTGCTGATTTATGAGCACCAGGAAGGGCGGGGTATCGGTCTTCTGAACAAGCTGCGTGCTTATGAGCTGCAAGACCACGGCGCCGATACCGTCGAAGCGAATGTGCAGCTCGGTTTCGATGCGGATCTCCGCAGCTACGAGCTGCCCGGTGCCATACTGCGCTACTTCGGCCTCACGAAGGTGCGGCTACTCTCCAACAATCCCGACAAGGTGGAAGCCGTCGAGCGTGCCGGGGTTCGTGTTGTGGAACGCATTCCTTGCCTGGCCGATCCCGTCGATTCGTCTGCCGCATATTTGCGCACAAAGAAAGACAAGATGGGCCACCTGATCGACGGCCTCTAGGGTCAGTCCAGATTCAACGGCGTCAACACGCCGTCCTTCTTGACCCCAAGCCGCACCGGGCGTGGTGGACCTTTCTTGGGAACGCTCATTTCGGCCCGCAATTCCTCGCCGGCCGTGCGGAAAGAGGGATCCGCGACATGCTCGGGGATGAAGAACGCGATGGGCTCGAACAGCACGGCCGTCGACGAACCGGCATCCAACCGTGCGTTGAGACCGCTCTGGAGTGCCGGCGTCGCCACCAGCCGGCCGCCTTCCGCCCGCGTGCTCCTGCTCAAATGCACGGATGTGATCAGCGGTCGGTGAGTCTACGAGAGCGGCGGTTTGCCAGCGTACGAGATGTCGCTCCCAATCGGAGGCCATGAACTCGACAAAATCATACGCGAGTGCGCAAATCCTTTCAATCCACCAAGGCGACTGCTTCGCCTATTGTTCGCCACAAAAACAACATGTAGTGGTACTAGACCCGTGCGCTAGCTTCCGTAGTGCCTCGATAACTTGCTAACAGCAAAAGATTTCCTCAAGAATCCTCTTGAAAATGCGGGTTTTGTCTGACACAATCGGTTGTGGCCGAAAGTGGCCGAAAATGGATTATAGATGGCCAGCGACGATCAAAGTCGGGAAACGGAGCCAGTTGAACCCCCTCGCGGGATGTACGACTGCCGTCTCGATGACAAGGGCCGTCTCAAGTTACCGGCGCAGTTCCAGCACTTCATTAATTCGCTTACGGAGAAGAAACTCTTCGTGACCAGCCTGGACCGGCGCATAGCCCAAATATACCCGATTACGGTGTGGCGCGAGAACGAAAAGTTTTTTGAGAGTTACCGGGACAGTCCGCACGTAGCGCAGGACGTCGCGTTTAATGCGAACGATCTGGGCGCGGACGCGGATATGGATGCGCAGGGGCGTGTGCTGTTCAACACCGCGCTGCGGGCGCAGTTGGATCTGGAGAACCAGCAGCTTCACCTGTACGCATATCGCGGACATATCAAAGTACTGACGAATGCGCTTTACGAGGAACGCAAGCAGCGCGCGTCGAAGGGCGCGACGGAAAATGTGGACCTGCTCGAGCGGGCGGGATTGAAGTGATGGCGTATGCACTATCCGGTGCTTTGCGCCGAAGCTCTCGAATACTTGGCGATACGGCCCGATGGGATCTATCTAGATGCAACGACAGGGCTTGGCGGGCACACGCGCGAGATCGCGCGACGCTTGACCACGGGATTCGTGATTGCCAACGACCGCGATACGGAATCGCTGGAGTTTGCGCGGGCGAACACGCTGGAGTTCGCGGATCGTATCCGGATTCGTCAGGGAGCGTTTTCGGATTTACAGGGAATCGAAAAGGTAAATGGCCTACTGGCGGATTTGGGAGTCAGCCGCTATCAGTTGACCGAACCGCACAGGGGTTTCTCGATCTTGGCCGAGGGTCCGCTCGATATGCGCATGGATCAAACCCAGCGCATGACGGCCGGAGATTTGGTCAATTCTGCCGCCGAAAAGGCAATCGCCGATTGGATCTACCAACTCGGCGAAGAAAGGAGGGCGCGGAGGATAGCCAGAGCAATCGTTCGGGCGCGGCCCATACGGAGCACACTGCACCTGGCCGGTGTGGTGGAGCGGGCCGTGCCCCGGACGGGCCACCTGCATCCCGCCACGCGCACCTTCATGGCACTGCGGATGGTGGTCAACGACGAGCAGGGCGAGCTCGACCGCTTGCTGGATCTGGCGCCCGGCCTGATCGCGGCCGGAGGCAGGATGGTGGTGATCTCTTTCATGTCTCTGGAAGACAGAAAAGTGAAGGAGAGATTTCGAAGCTGGGGGCGGGAAGGACGCGCGGAGGTGCTGACAAAGCGCCCTCTGACGCCTTCTCAGAAGGAAGTTCAAGATAATCCGCCGTCACGTAGCGCCAAGCTGCGCGCCGTCGAGATGCGGTAACGAGGAAAGCAAGAAGCCATGGCAACGCTGGCGACACACTTCAGCAAAGACGAGTCCGTGATCTATAGCGAGGGTGCATTCCCCGCACCGGTCCGGCGCAAGGCCGATGCACCGGCCGATCCCTTCCGTTTGCGCGCCCTGCCGAACGAGGACGTATATTTTTTCGTTAAGCGCATCGACAACTCTCGCATCCTGAGACAAAGAGACCCACGCGCGGCGCGCGAATGCTGGTCGGCCATCGGAGCCTTTGCGGTGCTGGCGGTTTTGCTGGCCGGCGCGCTGGCGCCAACGGTTTGGGGAACATTTGCCGGCTATCAGGTGCAGGCGCTCAAGCAGGAGCGGCAGCGGCTGATCGACGAGCGCAGCACGCTTGAAGTGCAGGAAGCGGCCCTGCTCAGCCCCGCGCGTCTGGAGAAGCTGGCCAAAGCGCAGAGGCTGTTGGAGCCGGCCCCCGGACAGGTAATCCATCTGGATCCGCACGGCGACAGCTCGATGGCCATGAATCTCACCAAGTAGGTAAGCATGCATGCCTGTCCAGGAGCAGCTCACCAGAATTGTACTGATGGACAGGCGGGAATTCCGGCCGTCACGAGATCTCTCTTACACCAGGCGCCTGACCTGGCTCGCTGGAGGAGCGCTGGTTTGGGCCGGCCTGATCTTCGCCAAGCTTGTTTCTCTACAGGTCATCCATCATAAGGATTACGCGAGGCTGGCTTGGCAGCAGCAAGAGCTGAAGGTGGATATTCCAGCGCCGCGAGGGCCGATTTTCGACCGCACCGGCCAGCCCCTGGCGATGAGCATCCCGACAGAGTCGGTGTCGGTAAACCCGCTGCGCGTCCCTGACATGGGGGTAACCTCGGAGATCCTGGCGCAAATTCTGCATATCGACGCTGGGGATCTTCGTAACCGCATGCGCCAGAAGTACGACCATCACAACGGCTTCCTCTGGGTGAAGCGCAAGATCACCGCCGCTGAGGCAGAACAGTTAAGGAGCCTGCACCTCGATTGGATCGACTTCCAAACCGAGAGCCAGCGCCACTATCCCAATGGCACGCTGGCAGCGCACGTTCTCGGTTCAGTGGATCACGACGAGCGCGGGAATGCCGGAATCGAGAAGAGCCTGGATCCCGAATTGCGCGGCCACGTGGGACAGGAGCTGATGCTTACGGATGTCAAGCGCCGCGGGATTGACTCGCAGCTATCGGCGAGGCCGCACGCCGGAATGCCGCTCACGTTAACCATTGACTCGCGCATTCAGTTTGCAGCAGAGCGGGAACTCGCGAAAGGCGTGGAAGCGCACCATGCTCGAACGGGCAGCATCATCGTGATGAATCCGTACAACGGCGAGATCCTGGCACTGGCGAATTATCCGACTTTCGATCCCAATGAACCGCCGAAGCCCGGAGAGGACCCACTGCATCGATTTGATCTCGCGATCAGTGTGCCGTTCGAACCGGGGTCGGTATTCAAAGTCGTAACGCTCTCAGCGGCGCTCGAGACCACCAGCCTGCGGCCGGACTCGCCCATCAACTGCAATAACGGAGTACTACGACTGCCCGGCCGTGTGATACACGAGGCGCACCACGGTTTCGGTGTGATTCCAATGCATGAAGTTCTGGAGCGCTCGAGCAACATCGGCGCTATCCAGATCGGCTTCCGGGTGGGAGCGCAGAACATGTACGAATATGCGCGGCGTTTTGGTTTCGGAGGATCCACCGGGATCGGTCTACCGGCCGAGTCCGGCGGTTTGGTTCGCCGCCTCAACCGCTGGGGAACGACGTCGCTCGCATCCATCTCGATGGGCCACGAAGTCAGCACGACCTCGATCCAGCTCGCACGCGCCTGCGCCTCGATCGCTAACGGAGGGCTGCTGGTCAAGCCCAAGCTAATTCTGAAAGAGGGCGATAGCACTACGCCGACCGCCCCCCCGGTACGCATTCTCAGGCCGCAGACTGCGATCACGATGCGGCAAATGATGGAAGGCGTGGTTATCAGCCCACACGGAACAGCTCACAGAACCGTGCACCTCATCGGCTACACGGCCGGCGGCAAGACCGGAACCGGCCAGATTTTCGATCTCAAAACACACCACTACACACATCTGTACAACGCGTCTTTCATGGGCTTTGCCCCCGTCACTAACCCGGCCTTCATCATTGTGGTCACGCTAATTGGAACCACAGGCAACGGTGGGATGGGCGGCGCGGTGGCGGGACCCGTGTTTCAGGCTGTGGCGACCGAAGCTCTGCGCGTGCTTGACGTGCCAAAAGATCTTCCCGATGCTGCCCCGGAGCCGGAAAATGCATCGCCAGGCGATGACGATTCGAATGATCTCGCTATTGCCGATCTCGGCTCGCCGGAACCGAATGTGATGGAAGAGCTGGCCGCGCAGAATACGCCGGAAGGCGCTGCGACAGCGGATGCGGAGGCCGGTCCGAAGGTCCCGAATTTCCGTGGCAAAACGATGCGTGCCGTTGTGCAGGAAGCGGCCGCGCTGGGGCTGCCGGTGTCGTTGCGTGGCAGCGGAATCGCCCGCCAGCAGTTTCCGTCGCCTGGCGGCGCTTTGCGTGAGGGGGAAAGAGTTCGCGTGCAGTTCGCGCGTTGAGGCTGGGCTAGGCTGGAATTAGAGGGCGCCACTTGTGATCCTCGCTGAGGTCTTCGCCGGAGTGCGGTTGAAGGAGCCGCTCGGGGAAGAACTCGCCCAAAAAATAGTCGAGAATCTGGCGTATGATTCACGGCGAGTAAAAAAAGGCGGGCTGTTCTTCGCGTTCCCCGGTGCGCGGACCGATGGACGTAGCTTTGCGGAACAGGCGGTGAAGGCGGGGGCGGTGGGGGTTGTGAGTGAGGTGCCCGCGCCCCAAGGTTTTCAGGGCAACTGGATTGAGGTGGAGCACGGGCGCCAGGCGCTGGCGCTCGCGGCAAGGAACTTCTTCAGACATTCGGACGAGCGGATTGGCGTAACCGGGATCACAGGCACGAACGGCAAGACGACCACCTCGTACCTGGTCGATAGCATCCTCCGCACCGCCGGCAAGACCACTGCCCTGATCGGCACCATCGAGTATCATTTGGGCGACCGGGTTTTGCCCGCGGTGAATACAACGCCGGAATCGCTCGATCTTTACCGGCTGTTGGCGGAACTGGAACAGATGGGCGGGACTTTCGCGACCATGGAAGCTTCTTCGCACGCACTGGCGCTAGGGCGCATCTACGGAATGCACTTTCATACGGCTGTCTTCACCAACCTGACGCGCGATCATCTGGATTTTCACCAAACCATGGAGAACTACTTTGCCGCCAAGCAGATGCTTTTCACGGGCGCCGGCGCTCCGGCTCCGCCGTTCGCTGTGATCAATCGGGATGACCCATACGGACCGAAGATCAAGACCGGTCCCGACACGAAAATCCTCTGGTACGGGTTGGGCAAAGACGCTACAGTGCGGGCGCGGCACATCTCTTCAGGTTTTGACGGGCTGCGTTTCGAGGTGCAAGCGGAGGCGACGCACTTTCCCGTGCAATCGCCACTGATCGGCCGCATCAATGTCTATAACATTCTTGCTGCTTGCGGCGTCGGTCTCAGCTACGGATTGCCACCCGACACCATTGCCCGCGGCATCGCGGACTGCGGCGCCGTGCCGGGGCGATTCGAACGAGTGGACGAAGGCCAGCCGTTTGTTGTCGTCGTCGACTACGCGCACACCGATGACGCGCTTCGCAATGTGATTTCCATGGCGCGGAGTCTCCAGCCCAAGCGTGTGGTGACGCTGTTTGGCTGCGGCGGGGACCGCGATCGTACTAAGCGGCCGATTATGGGCCAAGTGGCGGCGGAGTTGAGCGATCTGGTAGTGCTGACGAGCGATAATCCGCGATCGGAGGATCCGCTGGATATCATGAACGACGTGCTCGTCGGAATTCGCCGGAAAGACACGCCGTGTCTGGTGGAACCCGACCGTGCGGCGGCCATCCGTAGGGCGATCGAAGAGGCGCGGCCCGGAGATATATTGATTCTTGCCGGCAAGGGACACGAGACGTACCAGATTGTGAAGGATCGTACCATCCCGTTCGATGATCGGGAGGTGGCCCGGGAAGTGCTTCGAGGCTTTGGGTACCGGCGGCGCCCGGACGTTTCAGGATGATTTTGGAATGGGATGATGTGGCGCGCGTCATCGGGGCGGTAGCGGCCCGCGCGCCTGGACGGCTGATCTCCGGGTGGAGCATCGATTCACGAACGGTTGCACCGGGCGATCTGTTCTTTGCGCTGCGCGGGCCGCAGTTCGACGGGCACGATTACACGGACACCGCGCTGGCGAAAGGCGCGGTTGGTGCGGTGGTCGACCGGGACTTGGGATTGCCAGCCCAGTTGCTGGTCGCGGACACACTGGCGGCGATGCAGAAGCTGGCGGCGTGGGCGCGGTGCCGATGGGGCGGCCGAGTGGTTGCGGTAACGGGCAGTGCTGGGAAGACGACCACGAAGGACGTGATCGCGCATCTGCTTGCGGTGGAAATGGCGGTCGGGAAAACCATCGGGAATCTGAACAATCATTTCGGCCTGCCGCTCTCCATTCTGCGGTTGGCGGACGAGAGCCGGGCAGCGGTTCTCGAGATGGGAATGAACCACGCGGGCGAAATTCGCGGTTTGGCCCGGATCGCTCGGCCCGACGTTGCCGTCGTCACCAATGTGGGTTATGCGCATGTGGAGGCTTTTGGTTCGATTGAAGGAGTGGCGCGGGCAAAACGCGAGCTGATTGAAGAGCTGCCGCCCGAGGGAGTGGCCGTGCTTAATGCTGATGACCGGCTGGTAGCTCAGTTTGGCGAGGTGCATCGCGGCCGCGTCGTCACGTTCGGCCTCGCTGAAACCGCGGACGTGAGGGCCGAGAATATAGAGTTTGGCAGTGAGAGGGTGCGGTTCCGATGCCGCGGTGTCCAATTCGAAAGCCCGCTGGTGGGACGGCACGGGCTTTCGAACGTGCTGGCTGGCATCGCGGTGGAGGAGGTGTTCGGAATCGCGCCCGAGCGGTTGCGTGACGCCGTGCGCTCGTTGTCTCCCGGCAAGATGCGGGGGGAGCGGCTGGAACATAACGGTGTGATCATTTGGAATGATTCTTATAACTCCAACCCGGAGGCGGCGCGCGCGATGCTGGACGTGCTGCGCGAGACGCCGGCACGTAGGCGGATCGCTGTTCTGGGGGAGATGCTCGAACTTGGTCAATCGACTGAGCCTCTACACCGCGAGATCGGTAAGTACGCAGCGGTTGAGGGGGTTGATGTACTCGTTGGTGTACGCGGCGCCGCCCGCTTCATGGTCGAGGAGGCCGTGAAAGCGGGATTGTCGGACGGCGCCGCGTACTTTTTTGAGGATCCCGTCGCGGCCGGCGACTTCCTCCACAGCCTGCTGGAACCAGGTGATGCCGTGCTGTTCAAGGGCTCCCGCGGGGTCAAGGTGGAGCGGGCGCTGGAACGGGTGATGGCATAGGTGTCAAGGGTCAGGCAGTAATTCATGCTTTATTACCTTCTCTACGAAAAGCTCTTTCCATACGTCAGCCCGTTTCGTGTCTTTCGCTACACGACGTTCCGCACCGCTTTTGCCAGCCTCACCGCGCTGTTTCTGTGCATTGCGCTGGGACCGTGGCTGATCACCAGACTGCGCGAATTTCAAATCGGACAATATATTCGCGAGGAAGGGCCGAAGTCGCACCAGAAGAAGGCGGGAACCCCAACGATGGGCGGAGTGCTCATCGTAATCTCCATCGTGATTCCGACACTGCTGTGGGCCGACTTACGGCAATTCTATGTGTGGATCGCACTATTCTGCCTGGTGGCTTACGCGGCGATCGGGTTTGCCGACGACTACGCCAAGGTCATGCAGAAGCGTAACCTGGGGTTGACCGGACGGCGCAAGCTCTTTCTCCAGGTGCTGGTGGCGTTCGTGCTGGCGAGCATCCTGCTGGTGCTCAAAGTACGCGGGTTGTATACCACCAGCATGAACGTACCGTTTCTCAAGCAGTGGAAGCCCGACCTGTTGATTGACGCCTTCCTGCTGCATCCGATGCTATACCCGTTGGCGTTTGTGCCCTTTTTCCTGTTTGTGGCTTTTGTAGTGGTGGGCGCGTCAAACGCCGTGAATCTTACGGATGGCCTGGATGGACTGGCCATTGGACTGATGGTGATTGCTTCCGGCGCATTGACCGTGCTGTGTTACGCCGGAGGGCACGCGGAACTGGCGGCCTATTTGCAACTTGAGCGCAACGCCCACACATCCGAGCTGACAGTTTTCTGCGGATCGATGACCGGCGCCAGCCTCGGCTTCCTCTGGTATAACGCGCATCCGGCTGAGATTTTCATGGGAGATGTGGGATCGCTTGGCTTGGGCGGCGCCATGGCGGTGATCGCGGTGCTCATCAAGCAGGAAATCCTTCTCGTGTTTGTAGGCGGCGTTTTTGTCATCGAAGCCGTTTCGGTCATCCTGCAGGTGGGGAGCTTCAAGCTGCGCGGCAAACGGATTTTCAAAATGGCACCGCTGCATCACCACTTCGAAGCTTTAGGCTGGCAGGAATCGAAGATCATCGCGAGGTTCTGGATCGCAGGGCTGGTGCTGGCGTTGTTTGCGTTGACGACGCTGAAATTAAGGTGAAGAAACGGGATTTGGGATTTAGGATTTGGGATTTGGTCTGGAGCGGATGACACGGATCAGCAGTTTTCGTGATTTGAGGGTCTGGCAACAAGGCGTTGACCTTGTCGAGCAGGTGTATCGGATTTCGCAGAGTTTCCCGAAGCACGAGATATATGGATTGTCGAGCCAAATGAGACGGGCGGCAGTTTCAGTTCCGGCAAATATCGCGGAAGGGCATATCAGGAAACACACAAAGGCATTTCTAAATCACCTCTCGATAGCACTGGGCTCACTGGCGGAGCTCCAAACCGAGTTGGAAATCGCCGTGCGTTTAGGATACGTATCGGGCGAGCATGCGAGTGCTCTCGACCAACAAGGATCTGCTTTGGCTCGACAACTCCACTCGTTGAGAAACGCTCTACCCAAGGCTGGATAATCGATGCCAAATCCCAAATCCCAAATCCCAAGTACCGGTTTAGGTCCCAAATCCCAAATCCCAAGTCCCGCTTTAGGTTCCAAATCCCAAATCCCAAATCCCGCTTTTCCCGGTGTTCGGGCGCTGGTTGTCGGGATGGCGAAGTCGGGGGTGGCTTCCGTCGAACTGCTGGTGAAGCACGGGGCTTTGGTGCGTGCGACGGACCTGAGCCCAGTTCCGCTTGAGGTATCGCGGGAGCTCGAGCAGGTTCACACACCCTTTGCTTTGCAGTCACCCGAAGTGTTCGAATCCGCCGACCTCATCGTTCTCTCTCCCGGCGTGCCGGCGGATCTGGAACCGCTCGAGGCCGCGCGCAACCGTGGCGCGACGGTTATGGGTGAAGTCGAACTGGCAAGCTATTTTCTTAAGGGGCCAATCATCGGCATCACTGGGTCCAATGGAAAAACCACGACCACGGCGCTCGTGGGTCACATATTGCGCGAGTCCGGCATCGCGGTGCAAGTTGGAGGCAATATTGGCACCGCGGTGACGGCAATGATTGATTCGTCAGGGCCGGACCAATGGAATGTACTGGAACTTTCGAGTTTTCAGCTGGAAACTATCTGCCAGTTCCGCGCGCAGATTGCGGTAGCGCTGAACGTGACTCCCGATCATCTGGATCGCCATCACACGTTTGAAAACTATGCCGCGGCGAAGGGCCGACTGTTTGAGACGCAGCAGGAGGGGGATACAGCAGTTCTGAATGCCGACGATCCGGTTTGTGTTAGTTATGCGTCGCTCACCAAGGGCGGGCCATTTTGGTTCAGCAGCACGCATGCGGTCAGCCCGGGGATATCGTTGCAAGATGGTGAACTTTGGTTTGACGGCGTAAGGATGATGCCTGCAGCTGAGATCCCAATTCGCGGGCTTCACAATGTCGAGAACACGATGGCAGCGGCGGCGGCGGGCCGTCTCGCTGGAGCCAGCCTCGCGCAGATTGCCGCGGCGGTGCGGACTTTCCGGGCCGTGGAGCATCGGCTGGAGTTCGTGCGCAATGTGAGCGGCGTTGATTTCTACAACGATTCCAAAGCCACCAACGTGGACGCGACGCGCAAAGCCTTGGATGCGTTCGCCGGCGGCCTCTGGGTGATTCTGGGAGGCAAGGACAAAGGCAGCGACTACACGGCGCTGCGCCAGCCGCTTACTCAGAAAGCGCGCGGGGTGATGTTGATTGGAGCGGCGGCGGAAAAAATCCGTGGGCAAATCGATGGCGCCGCGCCTCTCTACGAGTCCAAAACGCTCGATGTCGCGTTGCGAGATGCGTACGCAGCCGCTCAGCCGGGCGATACAGTTCTGCTGGCGCCGGCTTGCGCGAGTTTCGATCAATTTGACAATTACGAGCATCGGGGCAGGGTCTTCAAGACCCTGGTGGCCCAATTGGAGCCGAAAAATTAATGGCGCTCAAACTCAAGACGGACTGGATTCTGTTCACCACCATTCTGGCGATGTTGTTTTTCGGAGCGGTGATGCTCTATAGCGCGTCCTCGGTAATGGCGCAGCTCAAATACGGCTCGTCGTGGCACTTCTTCTATCGCCAGCTTGCGTGGATGGCGGTGGCGGTCAGCGCCATGATGGTTCTGAAGCGCACGAACTACCGCAAGCTGCAGAATCCCGCGGTAGCGTTCCCGGCGGTGGGGATCGCACTGATGCTGCTGTTCGTGGTGTATTTCGCCGACCCGAACCATCACCGATGGATCCGCATGGGCTCGCTTGTGGGCATTCAGCCTTCGGAGCTGGCTAAACCCGCGCTGGTGATTTTTCTGGCGTTTTTTGTAACGCTGCGGGCACGCGCGATCAATACCCGGTACACGCTGCTGCCTGCGGCGATGGCTGTGGGATTGATCACCGCGGGCGTCGGCGTTGCCGATCTCGGTACCCCGATCGTGATGATCGCGACCGTGGTCGTGGTGTTGTTCGTAGCCGGCCTCGAGTGGCGGTATTGCATGATCGCCATATCGGTCGCGGCGCTGGGCGTGGTGTTTCTCGTGGCCTCCAAACCCTATCGGCTGGCGCGCATTGTGCACTACTTCGATCCCAACTACAAGATCGTCGATACCATCGATCCCAAAGGGCGGGTGAAGGCCTACCTCAACACGTCACTGACTTCCCACGACACCAACTACCAGGCCGAGCAGTCGAAGATCGCGGTGGGCGCTGGGGGACCGATTGGGCTGGGCTTGATGCAAGGGAAGCAGAAGTTACTCTATCTCCCCGAGGCGCACACGGACTTCATTTATGCCGTGGTGAGCGAAGAGTTGGGCCTGGTCGGGTCGCTCGGAGTGCTGATCGGATTCCTCGTGATCCTCTGGCGGGGTTTGCGCACCACCGTGCTCATCCCGGATGATTTCGGGCGATATCTGGCGTTGGGCATCACCACCATGCTGGTGGTGCAGGCATTCATGAACATCAGCGTGGTGCTCGGAATGATGCCGAACAAGGGGATTCCGCTGCCCATGATCAGTTCGGGCGGGAGTTCTCTGGTGAGCACCCTGGCCTCGCTCGGCATCCTGCTGAATGTGTCGGAGCATGCCGCGTAAGGTTTTCGTGATGGCTGGCGGAGGAACAGGCGGTCACGTGATTCCATCGCTGGCGGTGGCGCGGGAGTTGCAGCGGCGCGGGCACGAAGTGTTTTTCGTGGGGACGGAGAGAGGCGTCGAGGCGCGACTGGTGCCTGCCGCCGGATTTGAATTGCAGTTGGTCCGCGTCGGCGCCCTGAAGCGCGTGGGCGTAGTGCGGAGGCTGGAAACGCTGGGGCAGTTACCTTTGGGCACGCTGCGCATGTACGGATTGTTACGGAGGCGGAGAACGTCGGCGGTTTTTAGCATGGGCGGGTACGCGGCGGGGCCGGTGGTGATGGCGGCGCTCATCGCCCGCAAGCCGGTCGTCGTGATGGAGCCGAATGCCGTGCCTGGATTTACCAATCGACGGATTGGGGGTCTTGTGACGCGCGCCCTGGTGAGCTTTCCGGAGACGTCACGCTACTTTCGCCGGGGCAGGACGGAGGTGACCGGGCTTCCCGTGCGCGAGGAATTCTTCGCGCTGACGCCAAAGCCGAGCGAGGGTGTCTTTTCCGTGCTCGTGACCGGAGGCAGCCAGGGATCGCGAACGCTGAATCGCGCTGCGCGAAACAGTTGGCCGCTGTTTCGCCAAGCCGAATTTCCAATCCGGTTTGTTTTGCAGACCGGCCAAGCGGAGCACGAAGCGCTCAGTGCCGCGTTTGGCGAATCAAAACTCTGTGGCGAGGTGCGGCCCTTTATCGAGGATATGCCGTCGGCGTTTGCTCAAGCCGACCTCATCATTTGCCGTTCCGGTGCGGGCGCCGTGGCGGAATTGGCGGCAGGGGGCAGGCCGTCAGTGCTCGTGCCGTTTCCATTCGCCGCGGATGATCATCAATTGCGCAACGCGCAGGCTTTTGAGAGCGCCGGGGCGGCCAAGCTGGTGCTCGATAGCGACCTGACGGGCGCGAAACTCTTCGAGCTGGTGGCCGCGCTGGCGCGTCACCCGGAGTCGCTGGAGCGCATGGGAGCCGCGGCCCGGCGGCTGGCGCATCCCGGAGCGGCGGCGCGGGCGGCCGAAATCCTGGAGGAAGTGGCGCTGTGAGGATTTGCGCAGCTACATTACGAAATCATTTGACACGCGTTTCAGAAGCCGAAACAATACATTAATAAAATGTTTTTCGGAGTCCAGCACCTGCACTTCGCGGGGATCGGGGGAATTGGGATGAGCGGCATCGCCGAGGTGCTGCTCAACCTGGGCTACACCATTTCGGGCTCCGATCTGAAGCTGACGCCGGTCACGGACCGCCTGGCCAAGCTGGGCGCCACCATCTACGAAGGGCACGACGCCGCGCATGTCGCCGGAGCCAAGGCGCTGGTGGTCAGTTCGGCGGTGGACGAGCAGAACCCGGAAGTCCAGGAAGCGCGGCGGCTGCAAATCCCCGTGATCCCGCGCGGCGAGCTGCTGGCTGAGCTAATGCGCTTGAAGTACGGGATCGCGGTGGCGGGGAGCCATGGCAAGACCACGACAACCTCAATGACAGCGACGGTGCTGAACCACGCAGGGCTCGATCCCACCGTGGTGGTCGGCGGCCGCGTCGGAACCATGGGAGGCTCGAATGCGCGCGTGGGCAAGAGCGATTTTCTGGTGGTCGAGTCCGACGAGAGCGACCGCTCATTTCTAAAGCTCGCGCCCATTCTGGCCGTGGTCACCAATATCGACCGCGAGCACCTGGATTGCTATTCGTCGCTCGACGACATCCGCTCGGCATTTATCGAGTTCGTGAACAAAGTTCCGTTCTACGGTGCGGCCATCCTCTGCCTGGCCGATGAAAATGTGCAGAGTATCTTGCCTGCCGTGCGCCGTCGCATCATCACCTACGGCCGCAGCGCCCAGGCGGATATCGAGGCGCTCGACGTTCGCACGGGCCCCTGCGCCAGCGACTTTCGTGTCCGCCATCATGCCGCGGATTTGGGCGAGTTCCACGTGGCCATTCCCGGCGAGCACAACGTGTTGAATGCGCTGGCGACGATTGCCGTGGCCCTGGAGCTGAAAGTCGCGCCAGACGTGATCCGCGCCGGTCTTGCGACTTTCACCGGCGTCGATCGGCGTCTTCAGACGCGTGGCCAGGAGCGCGGAGTCACCGTCATCGATGACTACGGCCACCATCCCACGGAGATTCGCGCCACGTTGGCCGCAGCACGGCTCGGTGGATACCGCCGCCTCCACGTCATTTTTCAGCCACATCGCTACACGCGCACTTTTCACCTCATGGACGAATTCGGCCGCTCGTTTATGCAGGCAGACCGACTTTGTGTGCTCGATATCTACGCCGCGTCAGAGAAGCCCATCGAAGGCGTGACGGCGGAGGCGCTGGTGGAACGCATTCGCCAGTTCGGCCACCGATCCGTGGAGTATGCGGGCACTATCCCGCGGGCCGTCGCGGCCACGCTCGAAGCCGTCGAACCGGGAGACGCCGTGCTTACGCTGGGGGCGGGTAATGTTTGGCAGGCGGGAGATCAAATTCTCGCGGCGTTACGCCGTGCTTCGGAAGGAAAAAATGGCGCGCACTGAGCAGACCAAAGGAATCCGCTGGCGTCTCTGGCTCAACCTGGCGCTGGCCGGCGTGGCGCTCGCCATTGTCGTCTACACCGGCCGCATGGTGCGCCGCTTCGTCAACACCGATCCCCGGTTCACGCTGGCCAGGCCGGATGAGCGTGGTGCTGGCCTCACCATGGAAGGCGTTGTCCACGCCTCGCGTTATCGCGTGCTCGCCACCTTCACGCCTGACTTCGGCCACAGCGTTTTTCTATCTCCCATTGCGGAGCGCCGCCGCCGGCTGCTGGCCATCGATTGGGTCGAGGATGCCTCCATCGCCCGCATCTGGCCCAATCGAATGTCCGTCCACATCAAAGAACGCAAGCCAGCGGCGTTCGTCAACCTTCCTGTTCCCGGTGGCCGGGGCTCGCGGGTTCTACTGATCGATGCTGAAGGTGTGCTGCTGGAGCAGCCTGCGCAATCGCACTTTGCTTTCCCGGTTTTGAGCGGCATTACCGATGAACAGACGGAAGCCGAGCGCCGTTTGCGCGTGCAGGCTATGCTGCGCCTTCTCGACGACCTCGGCCCGCTCGGTAAGGACATTTCCGAAGTGAACGCGGCGGCACCCGAGAACCTGATCCTCGTCACCCAGGTGGAAGGCAGCGCAGTTGAATTGGTCATGGGGAATCAGAAGTTTTCACAACGCATGCAGAATTTTCTAGAGCATTATCCGGAGATCCGCCGGCACTCCGTCAACTCGCGTGCATTCGACCTGCGGCTCGACGATCGCATCACGGCAGGAACGGACAGACAATGACGGCGAAAGCGTTCCTAGCTGTGGGCCTGGATCTCGGCAGCAGCCGCACGCGATCGGTAGCGTGTCTGGTGGAGCATGAACGGCTGCGCTTCCTGGGCCATGGCGAATGCGAATCGCGCGGCTGGGTGAAGAGCCGGATCACCGACCAAAATGCCGTCACCGAGTGTGTGCTCGATGTGCTGCGCCAAGCCGAATCCGAAGCGCAGATCTCGATCGACGCCGCGACCGTAGGTTTCGGCGGCACTACCGTTCGCGGCGCCAACAGCCGCAGCCGCATTGATCTCGGACGGCCGCGGGAGATCGAGCAGCGCGACGTCAATCGCGCGCTCGACCGCGCATGGAAAGTGCAGCTTCGCGAAGATCGCGTCGTTCTCCAGTTGTTTCCGCAGGATTTCATTGTTGAGGACCATCCTGGCCACCGCGACCCGCGCAGCATGCTGGCGCAGCGCCTGGAAGCCAACGCGCACCTGATCACCGGCTCCATCCAGGAGCATAATTGCCTGATCGGCGCGGTTAACCAGGCGCACATCGCGGTCGAGGAAACGGTCTACGAGCCAGTCGCCGCGCATTTCGCCTCTATCCTGCCGGAAGATCGCCACGAAGGCACCGCGCTCGTGGATATCGGCGCGCAATCCACCGATCTCGTGTTGTATTACAACGACAGCCTGCAGCTCGCTTCCAGCCTGCCGATTTGCGGCGATCATCTCACTCGCGATGTGGCGCTCGCGTTTCACATCAGCCTGGAAGAGGCCTTGCTGGTGAAGGAACAATACGGCAGCGCGACGGCGGAATATACCGCGGACAACAGCGTGGTCGAGGTGGCGTCGCCGGGCGACGACAAAGCCCGGGAGCTTCCCAGGCGGCTGTTGAACGAGATCATCGAGGCGCGCGCGCGCGAGCTGTTTGAGTATGTGCGGCGCGACGTAGCGCGTGTCGGGATGGAGCGCTCGCTCGTGGGAGGCGTAGTGCTCACCGGTGGTGGCGCCCGTCTGGCCGCGATGTGTGACATGGCGGAAGACGTGCTTCGCTGCCAGGCGCGAAACGGCCTTCCCATTGGGATCCAGGATTGGCCCGCGGAGCTCGACCAGCCGTCATGGACCACGGCCGCGGGCCTCGCCATGTACTCGGCGAAATTGAAAGTGCAGGGAGAACTGGAACGCCAGTCCGTGGGAATGCTGGCGCGGATATTGAAGTAACGAACGAAAGGAAGACAACAATGGCATTGCTCGACTCGGGTTTTGACCGGTTGAAGTTTGAGCTGCGGGAGGAGAGCCGGAAAGGCGCGCGCATCAAGGTGGTGGGTGTGGGCGGCGGCGGCTCAAACGCGGTTGCACGCATGATTCACGAGGGTCTGGAAGGCGTCGAGTTCCATATCATGAACACCGACGTGCAGGCGCTGGAATCGTCCATCGTTCCCAACAAGCTGCAAATCGGCACCAAGATTACCGGCGGTTTGGGCGCGGGATCAGATCCGGCGGTCGGCCGACAGGCGGCCCTCGAAGACACCGAGCGTATCATCGAGCTGCTACAGGGCTCTGACATGGTCTTTGTCACCGCGGGTCTTGGCGGCGGCACAGGAGCGGGCGCTGCTCCCGTCGTGGCGTCACTCGCCAAGGAACTCGACGCTCTCACCGTCGCTGTCGTTACCAAGCCGTTCACTTTTGAAGGCGTGCGCCGCATGCGCCAAGCCGACAGAAGCCTGGCCGAGCTGGCCGGCACCGTTGACACTGTAATCGCCATTCCCAACGACCGTCTGCTCGAGCTGGTTCCGCGCGGCACAAGTTTCTTCGAGGCCTTCCGGCTGGCCGACGACATCCTGGTGCAGGCGGTGCAGGGCATCAGCGACATCATCACAACGCCCGGTCTGATCAATCGCGATTTCTCCGATATCCGCGCCACCATGCAGGGCATGGGATACGCCATGATGGGTACCGCCGTTGGCCATGGCGCCAACGCCGCCGTCGAAGCAGCTCGCAAAGCCATCAGTTGCCCGTTGCTCGAAGATTCGCGCATCACGGGCTCGCGCGGCATCCTCATCAACATTACCGGATCGAGCCAGCTCGGCCTGCATGAAGTGAACGAAGCATGCTCCATCATTCGTGAAGCCGCCGATTGCGACGACGTCCAGATCAACTTCGGCGTGATCCTGAACGAATCGATGCAGGATTCTGTGAAGATCACGGTGATCGCCACCGGATTCCAACCCGAAGGCGCCCCCGTGGCCGAACGCCCGGTGCTCACTGAGCCGCGCATTGTGGCAGTTCCCGAACCCCCGCGCGCCCTTGAACCGGCATTCGAACCCGAGCCGGAACCAGAGCCGGTTATCGAAGAACCCGCCGAGCCCTACGAACCCGCAGCGGCCAGTGCAGCGGCGGCTGCTCCGGCCTTGGCATTCGATCCCGACGATCTCGACACCCCGGCCTACCTGCGCCGCGGCAAGCTGGTCAACTGAAGGTTCCGCCTCCGGCAACCTCTTTATTGGCTAGAGTAGTGGGGTGACTCGCTTCGCCGCACTGCTCCTGCTGTGCATCCACGCGTGCGCGCAGACGGACTGGCCTTCTTACGGCAATGATCCCGGCGCGATGCGCTACTCCCCTTTGCGGCAGATTCACACAGGCAACGTCGAACATCTGCAACTCGCGTGGACGTTCCGTACCGGAAAGCCGGGGTCAGAGGCCGTGCCCATTGTCGTGAACGGTGTCATGTACGTGACTGCGCCCGATGGCGTATATGCGCTCGTGCCCGAGACCGGCGAGTTGCTGTGGAAGTTCGACGCGGCTCCGGCGGCGCTACGTGGACTCGCTTATTGGCCGGGAAATGGCGGCCTGCATCCGCGGGTCTTCTTGGGCAACGGATATCATCTTCTCGCGCTTGACGTAACCACCGGCAAACCCGCGCCAGGTTTTGGCGACGAAGGCCGCGTGGATCTCAAGAAGGGTGTGCTGGGCGATTTGCAGGACGGCCGGTACGCGCTGGAATCGCCGCCGGCGGTGTTTGGTGACGTCGTCATTACGGGATGCAGCAACGGCGAGGGTTCGCCTAGCGCGGGTGCCTACGGCGACATTCGCGGCTGGGATGCAAAGACCGGCAAACTGCTGTGGACCTTCCACACCGTGCCACGGCCAGGCGAGCCGGGATCGGAAACCTGGCCCACCGGTGGCTGGAAGAATCGGTCCGGCACCAATACGTGGGGCTTCTTCACGATTGATGTGAAGCGCGGCATCGTTTACGCCCCGCTCGGTGCGCCGACCTCGGACTTCTACGGTGCGGATCGCGTCGGTGACGGTCTATACGGCAACTCACTCGTCGCGCTCGACGCGCGGACCGGTGAAAAGAAGTGGCACCAGCAGCTCGTGCATCACGATCTCTGGGACTACGATCTAGCCGCTCCGCCCGCGTTGTTTGATATTCACCGCGCTGGCCGCACCATTCCTGCCGTCGCGCAAATCACCAAGATGGGCCTGTTGTTCGTCTTTGACCGCGTGACCGGAGAGCCGGTCTATGGCGTGGAGGAACGGCCCGTGCCCCAAACCGCCATACCTGGGGAAGTTTCCGCGAAGACGCAGCCCTTTCCGGTCAAGCCTCCGCCGCTCGCGAAGAACACGTTTCGCCTGGAGGACATGTACGACCGTTCTCCCGACCACGCACGCTTTTGCCAACAATTGTTCGAAACAAATCACATGAAAATTGGGGTCCCATACACTCCCCTGCCGCTCGAAGGCAACGCGCTGTTCTTCCCGAGCACGCTGGGCGGCGGGAATTGGGGCGGCGTATCCGTAGATCCATCCCTGGGCCTGTTGTTTGTGAATGTCATGAATGTAGGGCAGTGGGCCCACATGGAAAAGCGCGGATCGGATTACGTCCGCACCTCGGCCTATGGGACCTACGCGCGGTTTTGGAATCGAGAGACGCGCATACCGTGCCAGAACCCGCCATTTGGAGAACTGATCGCAGTCGATCTGGTCTCCGGCGACATTGCTTGGCACTCCGTGCTGGGAAGGATCGAGGCGCTCGAGGCTATCGGCGTGCGTGACACCGGCTCGGTGAACCTGGGCGGCAGCATCGCCACCGCGGGCGGCCTTGTGTTTATCGGAGCGACGAATGACTCCCGCTTCCGCGCGTTTGACTCGAAAACTGGGAAGCTGCTGTGGGAAACGAAGCTGGAAGCGAGCGGGCACACCATCCCGATCACATACATGGGTCGCGACGGAAGACAATACGTGGCGCTGATGGCGGAGGGTGGTGGAGCGTTTCTGGGCGGCGGGCTGAGTAATAGCCTGGTCGCATTTGCCATACCGGATGTTCCCCGAAAGCCCTTGCCGGCATCGGTAGCCAAGGCGGTTGCCGCGGCGGCAGAGGTCCAGCGTGGCCGGCCAAAAGTCGGGGCCTTTACGCCGCTCGTTCTGCCGGCGGGTGGCGCGAAAGCCTTAGTGGAGAAAACCTGCGGCACTGGTTGTCATTCGGTGGAAGTCGTCACCAGCCAGCGCATGAATGCCGCCGAATGGAATGCCGTTGTGCAGAGCATGGTCGCCAGGGGAGCACCGGCCTCGGACGCGGAAGTGAAAGTGATCGTTGACTACTTGTCGAAGACCCTCGGCCGGTAATGCGTCCGCATTCGCGTTTCTCGGCGTCTCGGCGTTAAAATCACATCCTCTTCCTTGCACCCTCCCCACCACGTCGCCTAAACTTCCCTTAGATGAAATCACAACTCGCCGCTCTGCTGCTGTGCACCGTCGCGCTCGGTCAAACCCATCACCACGCGTCACCGGAAACGGTCGCCGTTGATCTGGACAAAATCCCCGCGCCCCAGCACATCGACGGCATCGGCCATAGTGAAATCAAGATCACCACCAAGTCTCCCGAAGCGCAGCAATGGTTCAATCAAGGCCTCGCACTCTTGCATTGCTTCTGGGACCATGAAGCCCTACGCGCATTCCAGCAGGCCCTGCGTCTCGATCCCGATTGCGCCATGTGCCATTGGGGCGTTTCGAAATCTCTCGAAATGCGGGGCGGCAACAAAGACCAGGCCAAGGCGGAAATGGCCAAGGCCAAAGAGCTGTCGTTCAAGGCTACGGATCACGAGCAGCGGTACATTCGCGCCTCCGCTGATTCCGAAGACAAAAGCGGCGAGGAAGCCACCAAAGCATTCAACCAGGAAATGGAATCGCTCATCGATCACTACCCGGGCGATCTCGACGCTAAGCTGCTGCTCGCCCTTGCACAGGGCAGTTATGACGCAAAAGGCGAACCGCGCCCCGGCGCGCTTTACTCCCAGGCAATCTTGCGTGGCATCCTGCACGACCATCCCGATAATGCCGCCGCCAATCACTATTGGATCCACGCGGTCGAAGACATCCACCCCGAATGGGCACTCGAGAGCGCAGAAAAACTGGGCAGGCTCGCCCCGTCTTCCGGCCATATGGTCCACATGCCGGGCCACATTTTTTATCGCGTAGGCGATTACGAGCGTGCCCGCCAGATCTTTCTCGATGCCCGGCGCGTCGACCTCGACTATATGGCCACGCAGCACGTCTCCGTGGCGGACGACTGGAACTATCAGCACAACCTCAGCTATCTCATCGCTAACTGCGCCGAGGAAGGCCGCTATCAGGAAGCCTGCGAGTATGCTCGCGAGCTGGAAGGCACGGTCAAGACCCCCGGCGAACCCGGCAAATTTGGCTTTTACGTCGGCCAACTCTCCGCCACTTCGAACCGCCTCGCCATCCGCTTTGCGAAATGGGACGACGTCATCGAACATCCGATGCATTTCGATGTTCCCGATTCCGATCTCACTCTGGCCACGCGCAGCTATCGGGATGGCCTGGTCGCATACGCGCGGGGAATGAAAGCCGCGGATGCAAACCAGCTCGATGAGGCTGAACGCCATTCCACGGCCCTCGATGCCATGCTCTGGCGGATCTCGCAGGAAGACTTGAAAGATGCGGCCAAATCCACTCGCGATCGCGTTTTGAAACTTCTCGGGACGGCGTCAGTGGAGCTGCGCGGCAATATCGCCGGCCGCAAAGGCGACCTGGAAGCTGCCCGCACACTTCTCGAACAAGCCGATCAGAAGGAGAGAGATCTCGGCTATTCCGAGCCGCCGCAATACTCCCGCCCGGCTCTCGAAGTCTTGGGAGACGCGTGCATCCGCTCCGGCAAGTTCGATGACGCCCGCAACATATATAAGAAGGTACTCGACCAGCGTCCCCACTCCGGCTGGGCTCTCTACGGCATCGCCGCGTCCTGGGATAAACAGGGCGAGCACGACGAAGCAGTCAAAGCCTACCGCGAATTTCTGGGCGCCTGGTCCCACGCCGATCAGGACCTCCCTCAGGTCATCTCAGCCCGGGCGTACATCGAAAAACGGTAGCGCGGGGACACCGCGCCGTTTGCGGGATACCCGCGGCCTTTCTACACAGATGGTTTGCCGATCACCCAGTGGCTTTACCGGACGTTGCGGTCAGCCGGAACGGGCAGGCGGCCAGCGCCATGCTTGGGCAGAAGGAGTACAAGCGTTGCTGACACGATCAACGAAACGCCCCCAAAGGCGAGGCCTCTGTAGATCCCTCTCGGTCCGTTGGCAACCGCTCCGATGAGCGATGGCCCGACAAAGCTGCCCAGATTTCCGACAGAGTTGAACGTCCGGATTCCGGGTACGCTGCCCGCCTTGGAGCAGCGCCAACTCAAGCCTCCAGATTCCGCTCCGCGCGCTATGCTTAGAACCAGCATTGCGGCCGGCTAATGAAGAAAGCCACCCGAAAATCCGGCAAGAAGACTAAAACCGCACTCAAGCCGGCAAGGGCTCACAAACCTGCCCCATCTTCGCTAACCACGGTCCAGCATCCCGCTCTTGAGACCCAGCCGATGGCCATCGTCGGAATTGGAGCCTCAGCCGGCGGGCTGGAAGCCATCAAGCAGCTGCTCCAGGCTTTGTCCCCGGATACCGGAATGGCTTTCGTCTACGTGCAGCACCTGGAAGCCCGGCATGAGAGCATGCTCACCAGGCTTCTCGCCAGCGCGACCAAGATGCCCATCGCTGAGGTGCGGCAGGGAGCGCGGGTGCAGCCGAACCACGTGTACGTGATTCCACCGAACGCCGACATCCGCATTTCCCGCGGAGTGCTCCAGGCGGTGCGCCGCAAGGCCCCCAGGGAGCATCATTTGCCCATCGATGATTTCTTCCGCAGCCTGGCCCAGGATCAGGGAGCCCGCGCCATCGGTGTCATCCTCTCCGGCACCGCATCTGACGGCACCCTCGGCCTCAAGGCCATCAAGGTGGAAGGCGGTATCACGTTCGCGCAGGAGCCGGAAACTGCCAAGTTCGATGGCATGCCCACCAACGCCATCAGTGCCGGGTGCGTGGATTTCGTCCTGCCGCCGGAACGCATTGCCCGCGAAATCATCCGGATCAGCCGCCACCCTTACGTCGGCATGGCGCAGTTTGGCGAGGGCGCCCCCGCGCTGCCCGCCCGCGACGACGACTGGCTGCGCACTTTCAAACTCCTCAACGCGGCCTCGGGCGTGGACTTTACCTTTTACAAAAAATCCACCATCAAGCGGCGCGTCGCGAGGCGCATGGCTCTGCATAAAATCGAGCGCCTTAGCGCCTACGTCAAGTACCTCGAATCCCATCGCGAGGAATTGGACGCCCTTTATCAGGACATCCTGATTCACGTCACCAGCTTCTTCCGCGAACCCGAAGTCTTCCGCGCCTTTCAGGCCAAGATCCTGCCACGTATCTTCAGCGGTAAGCCCGCCGGCGACCCTTTCCGCGTTTGGATCGCCGGCTGTTCTACTGGTGAGGAAGCCTATTCGTTGGCCATCTGCCTCCTGGAAGTGCTGGCCGGCCGGGCGGATACGACCCCAGTCCAGGTCTTTGGAACGGATGTCAGCGAGGAGGCCGTCGAAAAGGCTCGTCTCGGCATCTATCCAATGGATGCGCTCTCTCACGTTTCTCCTGGCCGCCTGCGCCGCTTCTTCACAAAAACCGACGGGCACTACCAGATCAAGTCCAACGTTCGCGATCTATGCGTGTTCGCGCGCCACGATCTCACCAAAGACCCGCCGTTTTCCCGGCTCGATCTCATCAGTTGCCGCAATGTCCTGATCTATCTCGAGCCCGTGCTCCAGAAGAGGATTCTGGCTTCTTTTCACTATGCGTTGAAAAACACTGGTTATCTGCTCCTGGGTAAGTCGGAAACTCTCGGAGGCTTCCCCGACCTGTTCTCCATCGTCGACCGGAAAAGCAAATTCTTCACGAAGAAAGGAACCACACAGGCCGGTTACGAGATCGGGCCCGCGGCACTCGGCCGCCTCATACCACGCGAGGTGCGCCCTGCGGAAGAGGCGCCACGCTTCGACCTCGAGAAAGAAGCCGACCGCGTCGTCTGGGATCGTTACGCCCATGCCGGGTTGGTCGTCAACAATGAGCTTCAGATTCTGCACTTCCGCGGCGATACCAGCCCCTATCTCCATCCGGCTCCCGGAAAAGCTACCTTTCAGTTGCTCAGAATGGTCCGCGACGAACTGGTCTTCGTGCTGCGCGCCAGTATCCACAACGCTCGCCGGACTGGAAACATCGTGCGCCGCGAGGCCGTCCACATCAAACATAACGGGGGCCATCGCGACGTCACGATTGAGGTACGCCCCCTGCCCGGACCGGGCGCCAACGAAAGGTACTTCCTCGTCCTGTTCGATGAGACCGGCCGGTCCGAAGAGCCGCCGCCCGCAGGACGAAAGCGCACCAAGATCGAGGACCGCGAAGTGCTGCGGCTCAAAACCGAACTGGCCCGGACCAGAGAATACTTGCAGTCGGTCATCCAGGAACAGGAATCCACCAACGAGGAGTTAAAGACCGCCAATGAAGAAGCCCTTTCCAGTATGGAAGAGCTTCAAAGCGCCAACGAAGAGTTGGAAACGGCCAAAGAAGAGCTGCAATCCAGTAACGAGGAACTGGTCACCCTCAACGAGCAGTTGCAGAACCGCAACACCGAGCTGGCTCATCTCACCGACGACTTGTCCAACGTCCTCAGCGGCGTTAACATTCCGATCCTGATGCTCGACGCTGATCGCCGCATCCGCCGCTCCACTCCCTCGGCTGAACGGCTGCTGCACCTGCTGCCCGGTGACATCGGCCGTCCCCTTAGCGACATTCGCATGCGCATCATCGTTCCCGATCTCGAGGAGCTGATCTCGGGCGTCATGGACGACGGCCGTGACGTGCAGCGCGAAGTGAAGGCTGATGGCGGCCAATGGTATTCCGTCCGTCTGTGCCCCTACCGGACCAGGGAGCGCGCCATCACCGGCGTTCTCATGGCCTTCGTCGATATCAGCGAGCTCAAGCAGAGTCAAGAGGCCAAGCGCAAGGAGGAAAATCTCGTCTTAGCGATTCTCGACGACGCCGCCAAGGATCTTCTCGTCGTGGTGATGGACCGCGAAGGACGGATCGTGCGCTTCAATCGCGCCTGCCAGGAGCGTACCGGCTACTCGCAGGACGAAGTGGCCGGCCGCCGCATCTGGGAATTTATGCTGACTCCGAAGGAAGCCGCCAGCGTCAAGTCCGCTCTCGACGAAGTGCGCCTGGGCAAGCCCGTCCGGCGCGAGGACTATTGGATCACGAAGGACGGGGGGTGCCGGCTGATCGCCTGGTCTAGTAGTACCGTCAGCAGCGATGGCGCTCTCGAATACATTGTGGCCACCGGGATCGACGTCACCGAGCGCCAGCAAGCCACAGAGGACGCGCGCGATCAGGCGGCCACCGTAAAGGCCTTGCTGGAATCGGCGTCTCAGGCGGTTGTGGCCCACGATCGAACAGGCCGCATCAAGTTGGTCAACGCCTCGGCCGAAACGATGTTCGGCTACAGCCGCGAGGAATTGCTGGCGCTCCCTATCGGAGACCTGCTGCCGCAAACTCTACGCGGAGAGAACGCGCGCCGCCGCACAGATTGGATCGCCTCGCCATGGACCCGGGAGATGGAAGCTGGCCTGGAGCTTACCGGGCGCCGCAAGGACGGTTCGGAGTTTCCCGTGGCCACTAGCTTGAGCCGCCTGGAGACCAAGGACGGCCCGCTCGGCGTCACTTTCGTTCTCGATATCAGCGAGCGCAAGAAGACCGAGGCCGCCCTCCTCAAAAACCAGCAGGAGCTGCAAGGCCTGACGGCGCGGCTGCTCTCTATTCAGGAGACCGAGACGCAACTCATCGCTCGCGACCTCCACGACGATCTCAGCCAGAAGCTCGCTGCTCTTGGCATGGAAGCCTCCGCGCTGGCCAAGTCCCCACCCAAATCGCCCGACTCGCTGAAAGACCGCATACGCGATCTTGGGCAAAAAATCAGCGGTCTCTCCGACGAGGTCCATCGCCTCTCGCGCCGTCTCCACCCCGCCATCTTGGACGATCTCGGTCTGGAAGCCGCTTTGCGCGAAGAGTGCCTCGGATTCTCGCAGCGTTCCGCTATTCCGGTCGAGTTTCAGGCTCAAGATGTTCCACGCGCCGTCCCCGCCGACGTGGCCCTGTGCCTTTTTCGCGTGGGCCAGGAGGCTCTTCGCAACATCGGAAAACACGCCGGCGCTAAGGAAGTGCACTTCGTTCTGGCCCGCCACGAATCCGACTTGGTGCTCCTGATTGAGGACGTGGGAGCCGGCTTCAAGCCGGAGGAGGCCAGGAGACGGGGCGGCCTGGGCCTCATCAGCATGGAAGAGCGGGTGCGCCTGGTCAGTGGCGACTTTTCCATCCGTTCCCAGCCCGGAAAAGGTACTGAGATCGAGGTCCGCGCGCCCTTGAAGTCGGTCGGCTCATGAAACGCTGGAGGCTGTTGCTGGCCGACGACCACGACATCGTCATTGCCGGCCTCCACCTCGTGCTCGATCAGCCCGACTTCGAGATCGTCGGCGCTGTCAAGGACGGCCGCGCGCTGCTGCGAGCCGCTCGACAACTCCTCCCGGACGTCGTCATCACCGATGTGACCATGCCTTTGTTGAATGGCATTGACGCCGCCAGGCAGCTCCGTTTGCTCGATCCCGTGGTGAAGATCGTTTTTCTGACCATGCACTCGGAGGTCAGCTACGCCATCGAGGCCCTGGCGTTAGGCGGCTGCGGTTACGTGTTGAAAAGCTCCGGAGCCGATGAATTGCCTCTGGCCATCCGCGAAGTCCTCGGCGGAAGCGCCTATGTTGCCCGGCCCATTGCGGACCTGGTCAAGCGGGCCATCGAGACCCGTTCTCGTGAGAGGCGGCCCGGCCTCGGAAGGCTCACCTCACGCCAGCGTGAAGTCCTCCAGTTACTGGCGGAGGGTCGCCCCGTGAAGGAGATCGCCTTCACTCTCCACGTCTCTCCGAAAACCGTGGAGTTCCATAAGTACCGCATCATGGAAGAACTGGGAGTGCATTCCGTCGCCGAGTTGGTACGGTCCGCTATGACCCTGGGAATAGTGAAATAGACTACGCCCTACTTGTAACCTAGGAATTCTACTAGTAGTTTCCGGTGCCCTAGATGACGCAAACTGGGATTTTACCCAGGCGCTTTGAGAGTGCTGAGAGCGAGGCAGGCACGAAAACGTCGATGGCACGGCGAGTACGTGGGTTCCAGCCGTCCTCCCAGCACGGCGATTATACACCAAATATGCCCGAGTGTGTGGAGTGTGAACGTCTCCGGGTGAGTTGCATCGATGCCGCCACTGAACTGGCATCGGCCCAGCAGCACCTGGCTCAATACCGCCCGTCTTCTGATACCTCGTTTCCGAGCATCTGGTTTGGTTGCATGCAAGCCCTGGCCGCGTCCCGAACCCTTCGCGATCAAATGCTGTCGCACCAAGCCCTCCACACTGCACCGCCCGAATCCGAAAGAGCTGCCGGGGCGTCGTAGGTGATCGAGGTGGAAGGCGAATCGGGTGTGGCGCAGTGTATGGTAGAGGTTTTTCTCTGACTCCCTGTCGCTGATAAGCGGAACGATCATCGGCGATCTCAAAGGGGGGAAGCCGAAGGGGCTTCATCCCAATCAGCCTTCGTCGCGAAGCACCGTCATAGGGTCCACCCGGGCCGCCCGGCTCGCCGGGATCCAAGCCGCCAGTATTCCGATTAGAGTCATCAGGACGCAGGCAAGCGCGTGTGCGACCGGGTCCAGCGCGGACACTTCGAACAAGAGACTCTTCAGGACCCGCGTCAGCGCAAAGGTTCCAGCCAGTCCGACGGCAAGCCCCACGATCACCATCGAGAGGGCGTTGCGCAAAGTGTGCGATACGACGTCGCCCGGCCGCGCGCCCAGGGCCATGCGGATGCCAATCTCGCGGCGCTGCTGCGTTACCGCATGCGCCAGAACGCCGTAAAGTCCCAGTGCGGCCATCAGTGCGGCGACGCCGGCGAAGGCTCCCACCACCCACGTGGGCTGCTTCTCCCAGAGTATGCTCCGCTCCTTCACCTGTTCCATCGTCCTTACTTCCCCCAGCGGCAGGTGGGGATCGATCTGCCGCACTGCTTCCCGAATCCCGGACATTGCCGCCAAAGGTTCGCTCCGTGTGCGAACCACCAGACTGACGTCCTGTCGCGGGACCTGGGCCAAAGGTACATAGGCCACAGGCTCTTCCGGCGCGTGCAATCCGCCGGTACGCTCGTTCCGAATCACGCCCACGATCTGCACGCTCACTGGGGACTCTGGGATTGGGCCGTAGCCAGGCAAGTGGATGCCTACAACTCGCCCAATCGGATTCGCCATATCGAATCTGCTTGACAAAAACCGCGCCGCCTCCTGATTGATCACCATGACGGGCGGAGCGCCCGCGCGATCGCGCTCTTCAAATCCGCGCCCGGATTCTAGGGGAATTTGGAGCGTCGCGAAATACCACGGATCGACCATCTTTACACGAACTAGGAGAGCCTCCTTCACTCCCGCCAGGCTGATCCACTCGCCCCACCGTGTGCCTTGAAGAGGCAAGTCGAGCGAGAGAGCTGCCTGCTCGACTCCAGGCGCCGATCGGAGCCGTTGCACGACCGCTTCATAGAATGTGGTGGCGCTTTCTGGGGTCGGGTATGCAGTCGATGGAAGATCCGTCGACATCGTGATTACGTGGTCGATTCGTACGCCGGCATCCACTTGCTCAAGTTTCGCCAGGCTCTTGAATAGCAGCGCCGCGCCGCAGATCAGCACAACGGAAGCCGCCACTTCACCGATGACGATTGTGCGGCGCACCGCTGCGCTCGAAGCCGACGATCCACGAGCCGCCTGATTCAACGAGCTCGACAGCTTGCCGAAGGAAGTTTGCAAGGAAGGAAGCAAACCCGTGAGTATCAAAACCGCCATGACGGCCAGTGCGGCAAAGCCGAGGACGCGCAGATCCAGGCTGAGATCGGCCGTAAACGGCAGCGATGCCGCTACCAGTGGAGCTGCGGCATGAAGCAGTAGGTAGGCCACCGCAATGCCCGCCATGCCTCCGAGAAGACACAGCACCAGGCTCTCCGTGAGCAACTGTCCAATCAAACGGCCGCGGCCGGCCCCTAAGGCGGCTCGGAGGGCCATCTCCTTCCGCCGGGTTGCTCCTTTGGCCAGCACCAGGTTCGCCACGTTCGCGCAGGCGATGAGCAACACAAGCAGAACCGCTCCGAACGCGAGGTAGATCGAGCGGCGCAGGGTATCGCCAACCAGCAGTTGCGCGAACGGATCCACCGCGAAACCCAATTTCTTTTGTGGAATCACCGCGCCAAGACTGGCTCTCAAACTGCTCATCTTGGCTCGCGCCTGCTCGATGCTCACACCGGAGCGCAGGCGTCCGACCACTTGCAGCCAGTGCTGATTGCGATTCAGTTGGATCGGCGCCAAGATCAGCGGCTGCCAGAACCGTGCCTCGTCCCGGTCGAAACTGCCCGCGGGTAACACCCCAATGATCCTGTGTGATTCACCGTCGAGCACAAAGTCGCGTTTCAGAACGTCGGGATCGCCCCCGAATCGCGTCTGCCACAACGAGTAGCTCAGCACCACCACCGGGGTTGCTCCCGGCTGGTCCTCGCCCAGTGCGAACGTGCGCCCGATTCGAGCCGTCACGCCGAATACGTTGAAGTAATCGGCCGACACCAATTTGCCCGAAAGGCGCACCGGATCGGCGCCAGTCGCCACTGCGGCGCTGACAGGCTCTTCCGCGGACAACGCCTCGAAGATGGTGTCCTGCCGCTTCCAATCGAGAAAAGTGAGTGTGGTGGTGTTGTTGTGGTGCCCAGGGGTCGGCGTTTCCCACAGCCTTACCATGCGCTCTGGTTCAGGGAACGGAAGCGGTCTCAACAGGACCGCATCAACGATAGTGAACATTGCCGTGTTGGCGCCAATGCCGAGAGCCAGCAATCCGATGGTAACCGCGGCGAACCCGGGATCCCGCGCTAGCGAAGCCATCCCGTATCGTAGGTCTCTCAACAGGTTCTCCACCCACCGGACACTCCGTTGTTCGCGATGATTTTCCTTCATCTGTTCGATGCCTCCGAAACCACGGCGGGCCTCACGTCGAGCCTCTTCGGGCGACAGTCCGGCGGCAATGGCATTGAGCTCGGCCATCTCCAGGTGGGCGAGGATTTCACCCTCCAGTTCCCCGTCGAGACGCCGATTGCGGAACAGCGCCAGCAGACGGCCCACCGCGAATCGAAGGTTCATGACTCCGCCTCCAGGAACCGGGCCACCAGCGCCGTCGCCCTCTCCCAGTTCGCAACCTCGACATTGAGTTGCTTTGCTCCAGCCCTGGTCAGCGAATAAAACTTAACCTTGCGTTTTGTCTCGGAAACTCCCCATTGCGTGCGAATCCAGCCTTGCTCTTCCAGGCGTATGAGAGCTGGATAAATCGACCCCTGGTTCAATCGCAAAAGGTTCTCCGCGACCTGCTCAATTCTCCTGGCGATGCGGTAGCCGTGCATCGGGCCCATCGTGTCGAGTGTTTTCAGGATCAGGAGATCCAGCGTTCCGTACGGGACGTCCGTTTTGTTTTCAGACATGTTGCCTGCCAACATCTATATACTACAACTGCCAACCGGTAGGCTGTCAACACCTCCGAGAAACGTCCCAGCGAAGTGCGGATCTGGGAAATGGCGGGAACGCCATCCCTCAATTGAACTCATCCGCGTTCGCTCCGTGCCGTACCGACAGCATCGGCGCTATTGACGTTTTCTGAATTTTGTCCTCACTCATCACACGGCTTATCTATCGCGGCTATATCTCCAGCCCCACCGATCTCATCAACTCAATCGCGTTACTCTTGCGCACCACGCCCGGCCGTAGCGCGTAATCGAAGTGAATCTGGCCGTTCTCGATCTGATCTTCGAAGTGCACGTTGGCGGCTCGCGTGCCGAGTCCTTCGGCAATATCCGCCAGCGCCAGGTCGTGCGTTGTGATCAGCCCGATGGCGCCCCGCTCCACCAGGCCTCGTACGAGCGCCTCCGCGCCGATCCGCCGGTCGTGGGAGTTCGTGCCATGTAGAAACTCATCGATCAGAAACAGCACCGGCAGCGGCCCGCCCGTTTGATCCAGAATTTGGCGCAACCGCAGAATCTCTGCATAGAATCGCGACACGCCGCCTTGCAGGGAGTCCGTAATGCGAATCGATGCACCAATCGCGAGCGGTGACATCCGCAACCTTCGCGCCCGCACCGGCGCACCCGCCTGCGCCAGAACGGCATTGATGCCGAGCGTCCGCAAGAGCGTGCTTTTGCCCGACATGTTTGAGCCGCTCACTACCAACAGCCGCAGCTCGCCGCCGATCCGCACATCATTCCGCACCACGCTGCTCTCAGGCAAGAACGGGTGCGCGACGCCTTCTGCTTCCAGCCACGGCGCGTCTGCGGTGAATTCAGGAAATGGATCCGCCGGGTGCTCGAACGCATGGCTCGCGAACGAACACAACGCTTCGATTTCACCGGTTGCAGTGAGCCATCGGCGCACCGCAGTGCCGCTGTGCCGCCGCCAGTGCTCTACTGCGAATGCCAGGTGCGTGGTCCACAGTGTGAACGGTTCGGCGATCCGCACCACAAGATGATCGCGCGAATCGAGCAGCTCCATCAGCCGGTTGAGCCACGCAATACGTTTGGAGGGCGGATCGCCTTCCGCGTCCAGGGAAGCCCGCAAGGCGGCCAACATCGGTGAGTGGAAATTCTCGCGCTCCAGCCGCACTAGTACCTCTGAGAGAAGCTTCAACCCATGCGCGGAACCATCCACAGCTCCCACTACCGCTTGCACCCGTTTGTGCACGCGATGTAGAGACACAAAGTTCACTAACATGACGACCAAGAAAAAGTCTCGCAGCCGCGCCACCGTTGATTCGGCCATTTCAACCAGCCCGAACTGGTGCACAACGTATCCCACGAACGCGCACCCGGCTGGCACGCCGAGCGCTGTCAGCACAAACACGCCAGTGCGCAGCCCTCTGCCTTCGATCAGCGGCGCTGCCTCGCCCCATGCCGCGAGCGAAACCGGATCGACGCCCGTGCGTGCCTCTTCCGCCACGATCGCCAGATCCTCCCGCAGATCCAGCCGCGGTCGCAGCTCGTTCACCGCCTCGTGCCGGGCACGCACGGTCTCTGGATTAGCGGGCGCCAACAACCACCGCGCTAGCGTATCCTCGCCGATGTGCGTCCGCGCCGTCGAGAGCAGCTCAAACAACGAACCTTTGCCGAACACGTCCAAATCCTGCGCGTAAGGATGCGCCGGGTCGAGATATTTTTCACCCGTTTCACGCGTGCCAGCCCAGTTTCCGTCCAGCCGCGCCAGCGCCCCTTCGAAATATCGCTCCGCTCTGCGCCGCCGCTCGAGTTGCCGCAATAGATGCTCGTGGAATACCGAGAGCGCGGCCAGCACCGCGGCCGGCAGCAGTACCCAGAGGATGGAGGCAATGTGCACAAGCGCCATCCATAGCGCCCCGCCGACAGCAACTGCCGCCGCCACCTTCAAGTAGCCGAGTGTCCGGTGACGCTGCTCGCGCCGGCCGATTTCGGCGCGCCGCTCTTCCAGCAGACGGGAGTACACCTCGCGCGGATCTTGTGTCATCGAATCTTTCTCATTCTCTCCTGTTCGCGGTTTGCGTCTAATATGAAAGATGACCATGACGAAGCTTCTGGTGACGCTTCTTCTGCCGGCGGGCTGCTTTGCCGGTATCTGGCCCGACACCTTCGGCGCCTTCCACCGCGCGTCTGCCAAGCCGCTTGAGGTCTCCGACCGCCCGCTTTGGGACGAGTGCGGCTTGCAGCAGGCCGAGCAGGCGGAGTACGAGTCCAAGACCCAGAAATTCACCGGAACCGCCTACCGGCTGCAGGACTCTACGGGCGCGCTCGCCGCCTTCGATTGGCAGCGTCCCTCTGATGCAAGACCCTCCACGCTGGGAAAACTAGCTGTAGAATCAGGCGATTCCGTGACTTTGGCTTACGGAAATTACCTTCTGAAATTTAGTGGTTATAAACCGTCTGTAGGCGAGATTGACGCTTTGGTCCAGACCCTGCCTAAGCTGGAACAGTCCCCACTACCCGCGCTCTCCGGCTATCTCCCTGATAAGGGGCTGGTTCTGAACTCTGAGCGCTATGTTTTGGGGCCCGTTGGCCTGGAAAAATTCGCCCCCGCCATCTCGCCTTCTACAGCCGCTTTCCACTTCGGCACGGAAGGCCAGCTCGCGACGTTCCGAACGGCAACGGGTGAAATGAAGCTGGTCATCTTTTCCTATCCCACGCCCCAGATTGCCCGAGAACGCATTGTGGATTTCCAGCGGATTTCCGGGACGATGGCCAAGCGGGCCGGGCCACTCATCGCAGTGGTGCTGTCTCCGCCGAACGCCGACGACGCCGAGCGGTTATTGGCCCGGATTCGCTATGCACCGACGATTACACTCGACGAGCGCGTTCCCGGAGCGCGGGACAACATCGGCAACCTGGTCGTAAATATCTTTAAACTCACAGGGTTGCTGCTCGTTTTCTGCCTGGTGGCTGGCCTTTCCTTCGGCAGTTTCCGCGCGCTGCTCCTGCGGATGGGGCCGTCGGGCGACCGGGAAGCCGTGATCTCGCTGCATCTCAGGGATCGGTAAGGCAAAGGTTATCTTTAGTTTAGCCTTGAAATGGCGGGGCGAAATAGGGCTTCGCGGTCCTTTTCCACAACGGCTGTGGAAATATACCGGACCCATAAGTTCAGGGGCTGCCGATGCTTAGGGGCCCTATTTTTAGTAGGGTTTTTTAACTTGACTGCGTGCGCCGGAAAATTTAATATCCAATCACTAAGTTTTTGGCGGTTGCGATGCCGTCGAAAATGGTTCTCCCATCGAACATCACCCCGGTAGAACGGGGAGATTGAATGCTCACCCTTCGGGGTGAGCATTTTTATTTTGAGGCCCCTGACTGTACACTAGTAGCTCGGCAATCCTTTGGCTAACAAATTGAAAATAATCCCGCTCGGTGGTTTGGGCGAGTTTGGGATGCACATGATGGCGATCCGCTATGGGGACGACATCATCGTGATCGACTCGGGGATGATGTTCCCGGAGGACGAGTTACTCGGTGTCGACCTGGTAACACCCGACCTGACCTATCTCCGTGAAAACCGGCAACATGTCCGTGCGCTGCTCCTCACGCACGGACATGAAGACCATATCGGCGCCGTCCCGTTTTTTCTGGCAGACCTGAATATTCCGGTGTACGGAACCGCTTTCACGCTGGCCCTGGTGGAGCGGCGGCTGGAGGAATACGATCTGCCGGAAGAGGTGGATTTCCATACGATTACGCCGCGGCAGATCCTGGAAATCGGGCCTTTCAAGATCGAGTTTATTCACGTCACACACTCGATCGTCAGCGCGGTGGCGCTAGCCATCACGACGCCGGTCGGTGTAGTGATCCATACGGGCGATTTCAAGGTCGATCCGACTCCCACCGATAACGAGTTGTTCGACTTGCACACCCTGGCGGACTACGGAAAGCGGGGTGTGCTGCTGCTGCTGTCGGACTCGACCAACGCCGACCGCCCGGGGTATTCGGAATCGGAGCGCGCGGTGCGGCCGCGGCTGGAGGACATTTTCAACCGGGCCGAGCGGCGCATTATGGTTTCCTGCTTCAGCTCATCCATTCATCGCATCCAGCAGATTCTCGATATTTCCGAAGAGTTCGGGCGCAAGGTGGCGATTGTAGGCCGCAGCATGACGAGCGTATCCGAGATCGCGCATTCGCTGGGCCTGTTGACGATTCCCGACGGAGTGCTGATCCGCCCACAGGATGCCATGGACGCGGCACCGCATAAGCTGACGGTGCTGATTTCGGGAACGCAGGGCGAGCCGATGTCGGCGCTTTCGCGGGCGGCGGTGGATAACCACAAGCACATATCGGTAGAGAAGGGCGACACGGTAGTGCTCAGCTCGCGCATCATTCCGGGCAACGAGAAGCTGATCTACAGGATGATCGACCACTTGGCGCGACGCGGCGCGGACGTGATGTACGGGAGCATGAACCCGCCGCTGCACGTTTCCGGACACGCGAGCATGGAGGAGTTACGCCTGGTGCTGAACCTGGTGCGGCCGCGATATTTCGTTCCCATCCATGGCGAGTACCGGCAGATGGACAAGCACGCGCGGCTGGCCGAGCATCTGCGGCATTCCGGCCTGGAAGATATCTTCGTGATGCAGACCGGCGAGACGCTGGAGATCGATGAGCGCGGCGCGCGGCGGGGCGAGAACGTTCCGGTGGGGCGCGTATGCATTGATTCGGGGTCGGTGGACGAGGTGGTGGAGGATGTCGTGATCCGCGACCGGCGCCATCTTTCCGAAGACGGCATCGTGCTGCCCATCATTGCGATCAGCAAGCACACGGGGCGCGTGGAGAGTGTTCCGGAACTGGTAAGCCGCGGCTTCACCGGAGCCGAGGATGGAGCGTCGGAGCTGATGCAGTCCGCACGCGCGATAGTGCAGAAGACGCTGGAGACGTCAAACCCGGAAGAGATGACGGACTGGGGCGTCATGAAAGAGAAGATCCGGGCGGACCTGAAGCGCTACATCCAGAAGCAGACGTCAAGAAGACCGCTGATCATGCCTGTGATATTGGAGATTTGAGCAGATAGTGGACGTAGAATAGAGTCATGGTGGAAATCGAGCCGCTGCGGGTTCAGATCGAGCGCGAGGCAGACGGCAGGTTTCTGGCATCCGTCCCCGACCTCCCCGGCGTGATGGCGTATGCGGAGACGAAAGACGCCGCCGTGCGTAAGGTCAAAGCGATTGCTCTTCAAATCCTGGCCGACATGATCGAGAGTGGTGAGGAAGTTCCGGAGCCGCTGAAGGTCCTCTTCGCCGCGTGAGTACGTGGCGGGTGACCAAGGCCAGACGGGTTTACGCGGCGTTGCTCCGCATTGGCTGGACATTCAAGAAACAGGTGGGCTCACACCGAAAGCTGCAACGCGCCGGGTGGCCCAACTTCACTTTCTGCTTCCATGACGGCGAAGAAATCGGTCCCGCTGCGCTTTCGAGGATCGCTAAAGATACGGGATTGCGGGCGGAGGATTTGTAGGCACCTCGCGCCCAACTCGAGCCTGGTATTCGCTGAGAATTTGCGGATGCTGCTCCCCTGGTAAGGTATCCTTCCTCTCATGAGTGACGTGGACATCGAAGGGATGCTGTACTCAACCTCGATGGACTCCAGTCTCGATAGGCTGGTTAGATCCAACGATCCGTCTTTGCAAAAGATGGTTGAAGAGAGAATTAGGACCTTGATGCAAGCTGGCGGTCGTTCATTCCGGTATACGTTGCCGCAGAACGACTTTAAGCGCCAGACACATGTTTACGGGGAGCAGTACGTTGCTGACGCGTCCGCGGACCTGGACCAATACTTTGACATCGTCAATGGGAGGCTGTTTTCTCGGTCAGTCCCAACGCAACTGGCTGTGCTTTACCTATTTGGCAGTGGCAATCAATACCGCCCGAACACTGGTGCGCTCAGTGCCGCTGGCGAGGGCATCGCGGGATTTTGCATGGAGCAGTTTGGCTATCGCCCTCTTGTCCGGCCGTTGGGCGTGATGCCAGATATTGTCGCCTGGACAAATCGTGCGGGGATACTTTACTTGGGGCTCGCAGAGTCCAAGGCGTCGACTCGGCAGGACCCTCAGCGTCTCATCGAAAAAAACGCCGCTCAATTCCTCGTGGACATCAAGACAAGGGCACAGGGATTCAGCTATCGATATGAAGGCTATCTCATCGGTAGCCAGCTCCGCGATGGTGGTAAGGTTCGGTGCGCGTGCCTTCACGTGGACCTCACTAGGTATGCCAAGCCGGACGCTGTTGGCCGCGACCCGAAGTCTGGGTTCGACGCGACCGTCCCTTCATACGAACAGCCAGAGGCGCGACTCGAAGCTATTATCCGTCTGCAAGCCGAGGCCGGTGGTGTGCGCGATGAGTACCTGACCAGCCTCTTGAGCGAGGAGGCGACCCGGAGCGCGATGCTCGAGCTCATCTTTCGGCAAAGGTCTGCAAGTGAAGATGAGGTTGACACGTATATCTCCCGAGTCGCAGCGGACCTCGGATTGGCAGATCAGTGGGCCGCAGGTCAAGAGCTGATTCGGGATGTCAAGGCCAAGGAGATGGCTGATGTGTCGAAAGCGTTGGTGCGGTTTCGAAAGCCAGCGCTGGAACTTGAATGAGGAAGTCGGCGGGACCGCCGAAGACAGATCCGCGCCATTGTGAGTAGGCGCTTCCGGCCCTTACTTAACCGTAAAAGCCTGTCCGCGCGTTTGATACAGTCGAGTTGATGGATCTGCCAGAGCACATCGAGGTCCGACGTGATGTCATGATGGGCAAGCCGTGCCTGAAGGGGACGCGCATTCCTGTTTACCTGATTCTTGAAAAGCTCTCTGCTGGAGAGACAAGTCAGGATATCCTGGCTGCCTATCCACAGCTTGGACCTGAGCACATCAAGGCGAGTCTAGAATATGCCACCCGTCTGGCGACACGTTAGCGCACAGTCGCCAGATAGACTGAAGCTAATGCACAACGAGTTCAACGCAATTGTCGAGCGGGATGGGCCTTGGTTCATCGCGTACTGCGCTGAGGTGCCTGGGGCGAACGGACAGGGGCGGACCCGGGACGAGTGCTTGGCGAATCTTCGTGAGGGGATTGCGCTTGTTCTTGCGTACAATTCCGCTCGCGACACGAATCGGACGCGAGAGCGCTGATAGAATCAATCGATGAGGTTCTCCGTGCTTATTCTGCTCGTTTTGATATTGGCGGCGATTCCGGTTGCCGCGCAGAAGGCGGTGGTGCAGGTCAGGAATGTGAGCCGTCCGGCCAGCAGTGATTTTCAGATCGGGGACAAATTTGAGATTGTGGTTCATGGTACGGGTGACCAGCCCGTCAGCGTGCGGACGACTATACAGGGGCGGACGGATTGGGGGCCGGTGATTGGCCGGACTGACTCGGTGGGCCGATGGTCGACCAGCGGGCAGTTCGAGAAGGCCGACTTTGGTTCTTGGACCGAGGCGTGGACGGTTGGCGGCAAGTTGGCCGAACCTACGGTGCAATTTCTGGTTAGCGCGCCTTGTCTGAAGGAAGGGCAGCACGGCATATTGGCCACGGGCCTTCCGATGAGTGAAACGTGCGAGACCAGCGAGGGGCAACAATCGTTCGTGACGCTATCCAATACTGAATCGTTCCGTACGCCGGATGGCCGGACGGTGCCTGGGCGCGGATCGAACATGACGGCAGAGGAATATCAGACCGAGATGATGGAATCCCGAATTACGAGCGGTACCGGCGGCGGGCAGCCGCGCCAGTTCGGGGACGAGGCCGCGGCGCTCATCACGAAAATCATCGGGGTCAACGCGTTGAACGAAACAGAAACGCTGAACGTGCTCGCGATCGTACACGCCGCGTTTGAGAATTCGGAGCGTCTGTCGCCGATAACCCGGGAACCGGTCGCGACCTTACCTTTGCTGCGAAGCCTGGCAGATGCCGCCGATTCAGCGAGCTTGAAAGAACGGATCGCCGAGACCGTGGCGTTCGTTGAATAGCGCTCGATTCAGCGGCTCTTTTTTTGTTCGTTCCTGGCGAGGCACGCTTTCACGATCTTTTTTACGAGGGTGGAGGGAAGAGGCTTGTCGACAGGGAATCGGATGGTGCCTTTGGACCTTGAGTAGGCCTTGAGCTCGTCTTCGAGACCACGAAGTGCCGACGAGCCCATGGGGAACAGGCTGCAATGGTCCGAAAAGGCGGCGAACCCGATCAACAGTCCTTTGTATTTGAACATCGGCATCCGATAGCTGATGACCTCGGTTGTCTCGGGCGGGACGGCGGAGCGAATGACCGCGCGAATCTTGTTTAAGGTGCTGCGGGCGGGTTCGGGGACACCTGCGAGGTATTCGTCGACGGTCTCCGGCACGTCGCTGGGTTTCATGGGCTTCATAGGGGTATCGTGGCATATCTCAGCGACATGATATAGTCCCGCTATGCAATCAGGGCGAACTTCGCTGGGGGAACATCTTCACATTCTTGCGGCCGATCTGAGGCGGAGCGCGCGCGTACTCACCAAAGCTCCAGGTTTTGTATTTGCGGCGTTGCTGGCGATTGTTCTGGGGGTGACCAGCACGACCGTTGTATTCAGTCTGATCAACGCGGTACTGATCCGGTCGCTGCCGTACGGAAACGCGGAGCGGCTTGTGTACATGTGGACGGCACCAGCTGGCGCTAGTGGTTTACCAAGGGAACTTGGTCCTTATTACTCCGATGTGGCCGCATGGCAAAGAGCGAGTAAATCGTTCGAAGCCATCACGGGGCTGCGGCGTTACATGCCTTTGCTGACTGACGGGCGTACCCAGAGAGTTGGGGGCGCGAGAGTGCTGGGCAATTTTTTCCTGACGCTCGAAGCCCGCCCCGAATTAGGCCGCACGATTCAGCCGGAAGACGATCAGCCGGGGAATCAGTTTGTCGCGGTGATCAGCGACGCTCTTTGGCGGTCGCGATTCGGGGGAGATCCTAACGCCATTGGGAAGACGATTCTCATTAACAGGCACCTCTACCGCGTGATCGGCGTGATGCCGCGGGAGTTTTCTTATCCGGGAGGAAATGACTACCCGCACCAACCCGAGTTTGCGCGGCTGGCAAGGACGGACGTTTGGGTTCCTCTGGCGTTGACGCCGAAACAGCAATCGGCTCGGGATTCCGATGAGGCGGACGCTATCGTCGGCAGGCTGCGCGGCGAAATCAGCGTATCGCAAGCGCAGTGGGAGATATCTGCCATCCAAAAACGGCTGGAGCCGGTGCATCCGGAGGGTGCGTTACAAGCGCTGCTGGTCCCATTTGTGGAAGCGGCGATTGGTCCGGTGCGGCCGCTGATGCGTCTGTTGATGGGCGCAGTGTGCCTGGTTCTTTTACTGGCTTGTGGGAATCTTGCCAGCCTGCTGCTGGCGCGTGCGACGAATCGGGTCCATGAGATGGGTGTGCGGACGGCGTTGGGCGCACAGCGTTCGCGTCTGGTTCGGATGCTGGTGACTGAATCGATGCTGCTGGCGCTCGTTGGTGGCGCGCTGGCTGTGGGGTTGAGTCTGGCGTCAACGCGGCTGGTGGTGAAGCTGAATCCGGGAGATATACCGCGGTTTGAGGAGACGGCCGTGGACTGGCACGTCCTGCTGTTCGGTCTCGCAGTGGCGGTGGGAACCGGGTTTGCGGCGGGTATTCTTCCCGCGGTTTCCGCGTCGTTCGTGAACGTGAGCGAATTGCTGCGGCAGGGCGGGCGGGGAACGGCGGGAGGCTCCTTTAGCGCGAGAAACGCGCTGGTGGTTTCGGAGATCGCCCTGGCCGTAGTGCTGCTGGCCGGGGCGGGGCTGCTGATTCGCAGCTATCTAGTGGTGCAGGGGGAAGACAAAGGCTTCGCGCCATCGACTCTTACTATGAACATCACGCTGGACGAGCAGGCCCAAGGCGTGAACCGGTTCCGGAGTGAGCTCATGAGGCGTATTCAGGATTTGCCGGGTGTGCAGGAAGCTGGGTCCATTGATGATTTGCCGCTCGGCTCCAATGAAGACATTGGTTTCCTGGTAGTGGAGGGCTATACGAGCAAACTCCAACAGTGGGTGAGGGCACGCGGGACTGCGGGGGAATACTTCCGGGCCATGCAAATTCCGCTCATCGCGGGACGGTACTTGAATGACAGCGACGTTTCGGCCAAGCCCTTTGAGATGGAGGAGAGTGTTGTTGTGAGCGAGAGTTTTGCCAAACGCTATTTCCCGGGCCGCAATGCCCTGGGGCATCGTTTGGGGATCAACGGACCGGCAAAGGGTACGATCGTCGGTATCGTGGGCGACGTTCGCCACTCGAGTCTGGAGGAGGCCCCGCAACCGATTGTCTATGCTCAAAACGGATTGGCCGATAGCGTTGTGATCCGGACTTTTGGCTCGCCGGAAGCCATTGTTGCGTCTGTTCGTAAGGAAGTAAGCGCGTTCGGCGCCGGGGCTGCTGTGACGGATGTTCAGACGATGAGCCAGTATGTGGATCAGGCCGCGGCGCGCCGCAGGTTTCAGACTGTAGCGCTGGCAGCGTTCGCGGGTGTCGCGGTGTTTTTGACGCTCGTCGGATTGTACGGCCTGATCGCCTATGCCGTGAGACAGCGAACGGCGGAGATTGGCGTCCGCATGGCGCTGGGAGCAACATCGGGCGCAATGCTCAGGATGGTCATTCTCTCCGGATTGAAATTGACCCTGGCTGGATTGGGGATTGGCGTTTGCCTGGCGCTGGTCGTGGCGCGAGGAATGGCCGGTTTCGTCTATGGCATTCCGGCGATTGACCCGGTGACATTCCTCATAGTACCGGCGTTTATGATTGCCGTGACTATGATCGCTTGCATCGCACCAGCTTGGAAGGCGGCGCGTATCGATCCGGTGGACGCGCTGCGGCAGCAATAGAATCGTAGCGGAGACGAATCCGCTTTCTACGATGCTAGATAAGCTTGGGCGGCGGCGAGGCAACCGTCGAGCGGTGCGCCGGTATCGACGACCAGCTTCGGAGCGGGGATGGGTTCGAACTCAGCTTGCAGTTTCTTGTACAGTTCGTAGGTGCGGTTTTGCGCCAGGTGGGTGGCTCGCGCGGCTTCCAGGCGCTGGCGCGCAGTGTCTTCGGCGCACACGCATTCAATAATGCGCCAGGGGGTAGCCATGCGGCCGGCGGCAGCGAGGGCGTTCTGAATCTGATAGGCCCGTGAGAAAGTGCGGCCATCGATGAAGACGCGGAGATTCGTGTGGCGCGCGATGAGATAGGCCGCGGTTTCGAGCATCAGGGACTGGCAGAAATCGTCCTGTTCGGCGGAGTACTCGAGATAAGCAGGCGGAAAGAGCACGCTGCGAATTTCGTCTTTATCGAGCACGACACCATGGCACTGAGCGGCGAGGGCGCGTGCGAGCGTGCTTTTGCCGGTGCCGGGAAGGCCGGCCATGAGGACGATCATGGATTGGAACAGTGCCCATGGTAGCGCGGGATGGCGCGGGCGATTTCGCCCGATCGTTTATATCACCGAGCGGGGGACGCGGGGCGCCAGGCTAATGAGGGTCTTGAGCAGCTTGCGCGGTTGAATCGGTTTGCTGGCAAAGCCATCCATGCCGCGTGCGAGACACTCTTGCTGCTGCCCGGCAAGAGCGTGCGCGGTCAACGCCATGATGGGGGTATATCTGCCGGTCTTCTTTTCAGATTCGCGAATGGCGGCGGCCACCTCAAACCCGTCCAGCTCCGGCATCTGGATGTCCAGAATCACCAGGTCGAACGTCTTCTTTTGGAAGGCATCCAACGCCTCGCGGCCGTTGCCTGCGATGGTGACGCGCTGGCCCCAGCGTTCCAGCAGGCGCATGATCAACTTCAGGTTCACGAAATTGTCCTCGGCCACCAGTATGTCGAGGGAGCCGAGCTGCTTGCGCGCTTCGGAATCGAGTGGCGCAACTGGCGCTGCCTTGCGCCCGTTGGTTTGAGGCTGAACTTCGGGCGGAGTAGCTTTGCTGAGTTGAGCTGTGAAATAAAAAGTGCTGCCCACGCCTGGTTTGCTTTCCACCCAGATTCTGCCACCCATCAGCTCGACCAAGCGTGAGGAGATGGTGAGACCGAGTCCGGTACCGCCGTGTTTGCGGCTGGTGGAGCCATCGGCCTGGCAGAACGATTCGAAAATCAACGCTTGTTTGTCTTCGGGAATACCCAGTCCGGTATCGCGAACGGCGAACCGGACGAGCATCGTATTTTGATCTTCCGACTCCGGTTGCGCCTGGACTTCTACGCTGCCTCTTTCCGTGAATTTAATGGCATTGCCCAGCAGATTCAGCAACACCTGCCGGAGTCGCAGCGGGTCGGCCAGCAGATTGTCCGGAATGGCGGGCGCGCAGTTCCAGGTGAGCTCCAGGCCTTTCTGGCGCGCAGCCTGGCTCAGGAATCGCGTGGCATCCTGCACCAGTGGGCCTAGGGAAACCTGGGTGGGCGACAACTCCATTCGGCCGGCTTCGATCTTAGAGAGATCCAGGATGTCATTCAGCAGGGACAGGAGTGACTCGGCGGAGTTCATGACATCGGTGAGGTACTCCTGCTGCTCCTCGCGGGAATGGGAATCGAGCGCCAGCGAGGTCATTCCCAGGATGGCGTTCATGGGCGTGCGAATCTCATGGCTCATGTTGGCGAGAAACTCGCTCTTGAGCCGGGTGGCTTGCTTCGCATCCTCGACGGCCTGGGCCAGCGCCTGATTCTTGGTTTGCAACTCCGTCATCTGCGAACGGACGCGGCGGCGCAAGATCATGACCCAAGCTGAGGTTAAGATCGTGACCAGAGCGACAAAGCCTAACACGAGCAGCGCGTGTTCCCGCGTCCACCAAGATGGGCTCTCCACCAGCACGAGGTCAGCCGGTGAGCGGAGGCGGAGTTTAATGGCCTCCGGCGTCCCGGTGATGCCCTTCTGAAGAACACAGATCCCGGTGACACGGACGCGGCTGCCTTCACGAAGAGTGCGCTGCGGGTCGCTGGCTTCCGGTCCCGCGACCGCCCGGAACGTCGTTTGACCGTGATTGATGATCATCACGTCTTCCTGCTGCATCGCGGAGCGTCCGGTTAGTGTGCCTTCCAGCGTCATCAGCGTCGAATCGTACATGTCATCCAGCGCCTTTTCGGCCTGAAGCACAACCGGAGCCGGAGAGGCAGCAGTTCCGACACGGCGGCAGACGGCGTCCAGCAGGACGGGGGTGAAGTCGCTGATGCCGGCAAAACCGACTGCCTCTACCCAGTCTCCCGGGTGCAAAGGAACGGCCTGGTCGAGTTCGATGTAAAGATTTCCGGTGTGGTCCGTAATGTAGAGCTGCTTGCCTTCAAACTGACCGGTCACAACGCCGGATATCTTGACGCGGTGTTTGGGCAAGCCTCCGTACGTGAACCGCTGGAGGCTTGCGATCGGTCTGGTTCCTAGAGCGAATGGATCCAGAACGCCAGGTTGGAGTATCTTCACCCGGTCCAGAGAAGTCACATACAGCACCACACCGGTCATTTGGTTTTTTTGATTGAATTGGGCGCCGCAGACTCCGGTGACACGTACGCGGGAATCCACAAATCCGGGCGGAATCTGGGTGAGGTTGGAGATCATACCGATCAGGCGGCCGCCCATCATTTCCAAGAAGAATTGGAGCGGCCTGCCCTCAGTGGAGACGGCAGCCGAACGAACGATGCCCTCGACCTCCACCCACTGGCTATCCAACCCCGTGGAAGCCATTTCCTCAAGCGTTGCTTTCTTAGGTACCGGCATGGAACTTTCGCCGAGGACCTGCCAGCGTGCATTCATAAGATCCGGTGCGAAATCGGCCTGAGTGGTGATCGCTTGCAAATCGATCATTTGGCCGGACTTGGGCTCTGGCATGCCCTTCTTCCATTGCACCCAGATGCCGCCGGTTTTGTCCTGGAGAAAAAAGTCCGGACTGGTGGGCTCAAAGTATGTGACGACGGCTTGCAGGTGAACCGGGTAGCCGCGCTTGGCCTCTTCGGGTGGAAGACTGTGAATTTCGGCCAAGTCAGTAATCGTTCGCAGATTTGGAACAACAGGCGGCACGGCGGGCGGCTGCTGGCTGTAAGACGAGCTTGCGGTAAACAACGCGATCGCGCCGCCAAGCGAGAAAAGCTGATGTCTCAGTTTGTATGGCACCTTGTAACAGCCGCTGCTCAGAACCTGGAGAAGGCTGGGAACGCGCTCCCTTGTCTGCGCCCAGTGTCCGCCTTTCGGGCAACACACCTAAATTTAGTGTGCTTGGAGGCGGGTGGCTGGCACAATATTGAAAAGGGATAGCGGGATAACCCTATCCAACGTTCACGCTTGGGGAGGGTTGGATGAGGACCCGGGTGGCCGGGAAAATCGTCAGGCGATGCCTTCGGCGAATGCACGCGCGAGACGCACGAGAAGCTCTCGCGTGCGCACCATCGATCCGCGGCCATTCTGCTGCAACAAAGTTTCCAGTTCACGCGAATAGTGGCTGATCTCGGAAAGACCGACGGAAGCCGCGGTTCCGGCCCACTGGCGCACCACGGAGAGCGCCTCCATGGTGTCGAAGCCGTTCCCCAGACTGCTGATCAGCTTGCCACTCTGCTGCATGCCCGCGGTTAAGAACGCCTGCCGGGTGTTGTCACCCGGTGACGGGGCGGCGAGCGGCGTGGAGGGCGTCATGGCGGCTCGCGCAGGCTGCGCGCCCGCGGGCGCACCGTCGCCCTTCGACATGTATTCCCGAATAAGCGACGGGAACGTACGGGTGTCGATAGGCTTGGTGATGTAGCCGTCGCAACCCGCGGCAAACGCTTTCTCCTCGTCACCCTTCATGGCGAAGGCGGTAAGCGCGAGGACGACGGTATCATGTGTTTCGGGCGCGGCTTTCAGACGCCTCGTCATCTCGAGGCCGTCCATGCCGGGAAGCTGAATGTCAGCCAAAACCAGGCGGGGCCGAAAACTCTGCGCCATCTCGAGAGCTTCCTCGGCGGTGCTCGCCGTGCGAACCTCGAAGCCCTGCCGGGAGAGGAGGACGCGTACGAGCTTCAAGTTTACTGGCGTGTCATCGACGATAAGAACCGAATTGCTGGACACTGGTCATCCTCCCGTCGGTGGGCGATCGATATCGAAACGCGGCCACAGGCAGCGGACGCTTCTATCTCAGGCGCCACGCATGCGATTTCATTGTATTTTTACTGGCCAATCTGGAAAAGTAAAATTCCCCTCGTTTAACTGTAAAAAAGCACTTATTTTTCCGGAAAAATCCACTGACTTTAGTTAGTGTGGCAGCACGACTTCTTTGGGCTTGGCCGGCACCAGCCGGATGGCGGTCGGAATCGTAGCACGCGGCTCTTTTGCGCTGGCGCTACTCCCTGGCCGCGCCGGTTGGAGAGCGGCGGATCGAGTGGAATCCTTGATGGGCAGCACCGCAAAGAACACGCTGCCGGCTCCTAACTGGCTGCGCACGCCGACCGTACCTCCCTGGCGCTCGACGATGTGCTTAGTGAGCGCCAGGCCAAGCCCGGTACCGACTCCTGATTTCGCGCTATCGAGCTGCTGGAAATCGGCGAAGAGGCGTGCAATATCCGCGGAATCGATACCCGTCCCGGTGTCTTCCACTTCGATGCGAAAGGCGCTGGCGCCTTCCCAGCGGGCGCGCACGTGGATGGTTCCGCCCTCGGGTGTGAACTTGATCGCGTTGGAAAGATAGTTGTACACGATCTGTTTGAGACGCGATGCATCCGTTACCACTTGATCCACGTCGCCGGCATCGACGGTAATTGAAATCTTCTTCCGTTCGGCCAGGATGCGCAACACGTCGCGGACCTCACGGAGCAAGGGCGTCAATTCCAGGGGCTCCATGCGGAATTCCATCTTGCCGGATTCGACTTTCGCCATATCCAGCACATCATTGACCAGGTGCAGCAGGTGCCGGGAACTGGCCAGAATGTCGCCCAGATACTCTTGTTGTTCCTCCGAAACCGGACCAGCAACGGAATCGAACATCAACTCGGCAAGTCCGATGATGCCATTGAGCGGGGTGCGGAATTCATGCGACATGGCCGCCAGGAATTTTCCCTTGGTGGCACTGGCTTCACGGGCGGCGCCTAGCGCCAACAGAAGTTCCTCGTTCTTGGTGCGTAGCTCCTGGGCATACTGCTCGACCTTCCGCACCGCCATGGTGACCATTTTGCGGGCGGTGACGTCCAGCAGCGCCGACCGCATGCCGATGACGGCGCCTTGCTTATCGTGAATCAGGCTCTCATGCACTTCCACGGTGATGAGCGAGCCGTCGTGGCAGACAAAATCGCACTCGTAGGGCGTCACGGGCCGCACCTGGCCCAGGCGGTCCAGGATGTTGCGGCGGACGACATCGCGCGACTCTGGGCTGACCAACTCCCAGATGCGTTTGCCAGTGATGTGATCGGCCGGATACGCCAGCAGAGCGCATTCGGCTGGGTTGGCGTGCCGGACCACGCCCTCATGATCGATTTCATGGCAAGCGACGGGAGCGTCCTTGAACAGTGCGCGAAATCGTTCTTCGCTCTCGCGAAGTTCGCGCTCGTGTTCAGCCAAACGGGTGGAGGCGCGCCGCAGCCCTGCTTCCAGATTGCGCGTCTCCCGGCTCTCGGCCACGAAGGGCATCGCAGGCAGACCTTCGCCGAACAACCTGGCATTGGCCTCGAGAGCACGAACCTGCCGGGAGAGCGCTCCCGCCAGGAGCAAAGCGCCAGCGAGTTGAAAGAACAACGCCAGAAGAATGCTTTCCACCAAAACCGAGTAGAGACGAAACCGGGCGCTTTCCACGGCTTCTGAGCGAGCCTGCAAAAGGCGGTCCTCTTCCATTTGCATGGCAGTGAGCTTGCCTCGCACCCGGCCGGCGATATCCCGTCCGCCATCGAGCACCTCGATACCGTTGATGGCTGCCCCGAGATTCTTACCAAGCTTCGAGGCGTTCTGGCACAACGCCGCCAGGTCGTCCATTTCATTCCGGACCAGTTCCCGAGTTTCATTGCCACGCTTGAATTGCGCCGGACTGTCGGCGACCAGGATGGACAGGTGCTCAACCAAAGGGCCCAAGACTTCTCTGGACTCCCAGTATGGATGCAGCGCCGAAGGTTCTCCCGTCAATAGAAAGTCGCGCGCAGATGCTTCGGCATCCGACAACCGGACCTGCACCTCCTGAATATCGCTGCGCACTTCCAAGGTGTGTTGGACCCAGAAGCGGGCCTGCTGCTCGCCCAGCTCGGCGCGGTACATGGCTGCCGTAGCGGCGATCAAAATCGGCAGGGGCAGCAGGAGCACCGCCAAGGCCTTGGTGCGCATGGGCCGGTCGGCCCAAAATCGATTGATGGTCGCTATGAGGCGCGCCGCCATGTATGGGACACCACTCCCCGAATCACCATGTTAGATTCGGAGTTTGCAGCGGTCTATATTTCTTTGGTTATCGAGTTATTACCAGTTACCAGATCGACGTTAGTTAAAGTTAATTATGGAGTTTATGAATCTGAAAATATCCGCTCTGGTGGCAATTCTTGCCGTAAAAACCTCACGTTTTACTGGTTACGGATCCACGAAACCGAGGCGCCGATTGACGCAAAGAGCCCATTTATCAATGGTTCTATGGGGTCCGCGCCGTGCCTGGCAGGGCCCGCGAATCGAGTATCGGCCGCACACCAAAACGAGAGACTATCTTTGATTAAGTCGGGCATTTTCCACGCAATAACGCTTGCAAATGCCGAGTATTTGCTGTAAAAGATTGGATGATGCTCCCCACCCGCACGCCCTCGGAATCCTCGCCTGCGGTTCCACAAGACTTGCTTGGCTCGCGAAACTCTCACGAATTCGACTCGGCGTATCGCGAGCTGTTCGAGTTTGCCCCGGTGGCCTACCATGAAATCGACGCCGCGGGCATCATCCGGCGGGTCAATCAGACCGAATGCCGCATGCTGGGCTATACGCGCGAGGAGATGGTCGGGAAACCGGTGTGGCAGTTCGTCGCGGCGGACCAGCAAGAGCAAAGCCGCGAAGCAGTGCGGCGCAAGGTCACGGGTGAAGAGCCGCCCGCGCCCTTCGAGCGCGACTTCCTCCGGCGCGACGGCGGCTATCTCATTCTCGAAATCTACGACAACTTGATCTACAACCGTGCCGGGCAAGTGACGGGCATTCGGTCTGTGCTGCTGGACGTAACGGACCGGCGCCTGGCGGAGCAGCTGCTCGCGAATGAGGTCACCGAACGGGAACGGCTGACGGTCGCGCTGCGCCGCTCGAAAGAAGAAGCCGAGAAGGCCAATCGCGCCAAGAGCGAGTTTCTCTCGCGCATGAGCCATGAGCTGCGGACGCCGCTGAACGCGATTCTCGGATTCGCTCAGTTGCTGGAAATGAGCGCGCTGGATCGCGATAAGCGCGAAGCTGTGGCGCAGATTCTCAAGGCCGGCCAGCATCTGCTCGGGCTGATCAACGAAGTGCTGGAAATCTCGCGCATCGAGGCGGGCCGGCTCTCGCTATCTCCAGAGCCGGTTCTCATCAGTTCCGCCATCCAGGAGACTCTCGATCTGCTGACTCCGATGGCGGTGCGGCGCAACATTCTGCTGTGCGACGAGGGCGGCACGGAGCGGCGGCGATATGTGATGGCCGATCAGCAGCGCCTCAAGCAGGTGCTGTTGAATCTCATCTCTAACGCCATCAAGTACAACGGCGATGACGGAACCGTCACCATCGCCTCGGAAGAGATCGACGGCAGCCGTCTGAAGATTAAGGTGCGGGATACAGGGCCGGGGATCAAGCCGGAAAGCCTATCCAAACTGTTCACGCCGTTCGAGCGCCTGGGTGCGGAACAAACCGGCGTGGAAGGTACAGGTTTGGGCCTGGCGCTCTCGAAACGGCTGCTCGAGATGATGGGTGGTTCGATCGGTGTGGAGAACAATCCCGATCGCGGGGCGACCTTCTGGATGGAACTGCCGCTGGTAAAGGATCCGGTGACGCAGCTCGAAACGGCGATGCCGGTTGCATCCGCGCCTGTTCGCCCGGCTCAGCAGCAGCGCCAGCGCATTGTGCTCTACGTCGAGGACAATCTCTCGAACATCACCCTGATCGAGCACATCGTTGTGCACCGGCCGCATGTGAAACTGGTTGCCGCCATGCAAGGCCGTCTGGGCCTCGATCTGGCGCGCGAGCACCGGCCGGATCTGATCCTGCTGGACCTGCACCTGCCCGACATTTCAGGCGAAGACGTTTTATACGCCCTGCGGCAGGAGCCGGCCCTGCAGAACACTCCCATCATCGTGATCAGCGCCGACGCGACCCGCGGCCGGATCGAGCGCCTGCAATCCATGGGCGTGCTGGATTACCTGCCGAAACCTCTCGACATCAAACGATTTCTACAACTGCTTGATACCTGCCTCAGCGGAATGGACAATTCGAAATGATCAAAGAAGAGACCTTGAAGAATGCTCGTATCCTGATTGTGGACGATCAGGAAGCGAATGTGCTGCTGCTGGAGCGCTTGCTCGGTATGGCGGGATACACGAATTTCGTCAGCACCAACGATCCGCGGCAGGTGTTGCCCTTATTCGGCAAATTTCAGCCCGACCTGATCCTGCTGGATTTGATGATGCCGTATCTCGACGGCTATTCGGTGATGCTGCAGATCGGCCCTCGCGTGCCGGAAGGCGCTTACCTGCCCATCCTGGTGCTCACGGCGGAAATGAACGCGGAGGCTAAGCAGAAGGCCCTCAGCAGCGGCGCCAAGGACTTCTTGAATAAGCCGCTTGACGCCACTGAAGTTCTACTGCGCATCAAGAACCTGCTCGAGACACGGTTTCTGCATCTGCGCATGCAAGACCAGAAGCATCTGCTCGAGGAGCAGGTGCGGGAAAAAACCAAAGAGTTGGAGGACGGGCGCGTCGAGATCCTGCAGAAGCTGGCGTTGGCCGCGGAGTATCGGGATGACCCGACGGGCGAACATGCCAAGCGCGTGGGCGAGCTGGCGGCGGTATTGGCACGGGCTGCCGGACTGCCCAAAGTTCAGGTGGAGATGATTCGGCTGGCGGCGCCGCTGCACGATGTGGGCAAGATTGGCTTACCGGACGCCATCCTGCGCAAGCCGGGCAAGCTGACCGCGGAAGAGTACGAGCAGGTGAAGCAGCACGCTTCGCTGGGGGGCCGCATCCTTTCCGGAACGCAGGTGCCACTGTTGCAATTGGCCGAGGAGATCGCCCTCTATCACCACGAGCACTGGAACGGCAAAGGATACGCCAGTCTGGAAGGGCAGGCGATTCCAGCCGCGGCGCGCATTGTGGCCATAGCCGACGCGTTCGACGTGATGACGCACGACCGTCCCTACCGGGCCGCCGTTTCCAAAGAGGAGGCTCTGGCCGAGGTTGCACGCCAACGGGGCGAGCAGTTTGATCCACGCATAGTGGATGCTTTCCTGCGCTGGCACAAGCGGCAGGATCTGCCGAAGCGGCTTCGCGAAACGATTCTGGCAAGCTGAGACCTCGGAGAGGGAACAGCCATGCCCAACCTTGTTACGGAGACTCCGGCGTTTGCACGCGAGACAAGCGCTCCGGGGTGCGCCACGCCCTCCACGCCCGCGGCGGACTCCGTCCATCAGCAACTCCATCGCGTGCTGAAGAGCCGGATTTTTGCCCGATCGAAGGAGTTGTGCCGTTTTCTCCAGTTTGCCGTCGAACAAAAACTCAGGAACCGCTCGGTGCGCCTCAAGGAGTATCTCATCGGCGTAACGGTTTTCGATCGCGGAGAGACGTTCAACCCCGGCACGGATCCGATCGTGCGCGTGCAGGCGCGGCGGCTGCGCTCCAAGTTGAGCCTTTATTACGAGACTGAGGGCCGTGCCGACTCGGTGGTGATTGAGCTGCCTTGCGGCGGCTATGTTCCCGTGTTCCGATTCCGCACCGCGGCTGCGACTCAGGCGGTACGCACGCCCGTCCAGTTGAATGGCACATGCGCGGAAATACGCCGGTCGTTGGTGGTGCTGCCGTTCGTGAATATCGGCCCCGGTGAAAATGAGCGCTTCAGCGATGGTTTGACTGAAGAGCTGACTCACGTTCTATCCCGAGACACCGGCTTGCGTGTCATGTCGCGCACGTCGGCGTTTCATTTCAAGGGCAAGACCGACGATATTCGCAGCATCGGCGAACGGCTGGGAGTGGACGCCCTAGTGGAAGGCAGCGTCCGGTCAGAAGGCAACCGTCTGCGCGTTTCGGCAGGATTGATCGATGTGTCCGACGGCGGGTTGCTCTGGTCGGAGGTCTACGAGCGAACCACCGACCAGATATTCGCGGTGCAGGAAAACCTCTCGGCGGAGATCGCGAAAAGAATCGCCGCCCATCTCAAAATCAAGACGCATCCCACCAACGACGTGCCGGCCTGATCTGTAACGGCCGAGCTCTTAAGCACCAACCTTCTGGTGCCTGGATCACGTCGATGCGGGCTGCCCGCGCCGCGGGTATCGCCGACGCAATGACGGCGGCTAGCAGCAAGGCCCGAAATCGGACCACATGTGCTGTTTTTCCGGACTATTTTCTCAACAGTTTGAACGCGTGATTCCAGGTATTCGTACGCATGCCGTAACTCACCCATAGGATGCACATGGGCTCGAGCAGACGCGCGCCTTCGATGCCACCGGCGTCGATCGTATTCCAGCCAAACGCAGTCAGGATCTCGGTGACGGCATTCTTCGCCGCGCCATCATTGCCGCAGATGAACATGTCGGGGGGACCGCCGGGGAATTGGGGATGCACCATGTGGGCATGTCCAACCGTATTGAAAGCCTTCACGACGCGCGCGCCGGGCGCCCAGCGCTGGACTTGCTCGCCGCCGGAATCCGTGTTGCCAAGCGCGAGAGAAGGCGGCGCGCCGGCCGTGAACACCAGCGGATTGGTTGCGTCAATGAGAACCTTACCCGCCAGGTTCTGTGCGCCTGCCATGCGCAGAGCGTTCTCAGTGCCGCTCCACAGCGTGGCCAGCACCACTAGTTCGGCGAACTGTGCCACCTCCGCAAAGACACCCGCCGAGGCACGCGGTCCCGATTCCTTGGCCCACGCCGCGGCCTTTGCGTTGCCAGGCTCGCGCGAACCTATCTTCACTTCGTGCCCTAATTTCAAGAAACCATTTGCCAGCGAGCGGCCCACATCACCCGTTCCCAGAACTCCTATTCGCATTTCTTACCCTCCTCGTGCTTAGGTTCGCACGCCAGCTTAAGGCACTCTCTGGAAGTACTCGATGGTCTGGCGCAGTCCGTCCTCGAGCGTGACGCGCGGCTCCCAACCGAGGATGCGCCGCGCTTTAGTGATATCCGGTTGACGCTGTTTCGGATCATCCTGCGGCAGCGCTTGGTGAATGATGCCGGACTTCGACCGCGTCAGACGCCGGATGCGTTCGGCGAATTCGAGAATGGTCATCTCCTGCGGGTTTCCGAGATTCACGGGATAGCGCTCATCCGATTGCATCAGACGATACAGTCCATCCACCAGATCGCTGACGTAACAAAAGCTCCGCGTTTGCGAGCCATCGCCGAAGACTGTGATCGGCTCGTCGCGCAAAGCCTGGTCCAGGAATGCCGGGACCACACGGCCATCATTCAGCTTCATACGCGGACCGTACGTGTTAAAAATGCGCGCGATGTTGGTGCGCAATCCATGCGTGCGGTGATACGCCATGGTGAGAGCTTCCGCGAAACGCTTGCTCTCGTCGTAGCAGGAACGGGGGCCTATCGGATTCACATTGCCCCAGTAAGTTTCGACTTGCGGATGCACTGTGGGATCGCCGTAGCATTCCGAAGTTGAGGTAACAAGAAAGCGTGCCTGGTGAGCCCGTGCCAACTCAAGCATGTTGCGCGTACCGATGGACCCCACATCCAACGTTTCGATGGGGTGTTCGAGATAGTCCTTCGGGCTGGCGGGCGACGCCATGTGGAGAACGGCATCGATAGCGCCGTCCAGCTCCACCGGTAGCGTCACATCATGACGGATAAAACGAAATCCGGAGTGGCCGGACAGATGAGCCACGTTCCGCTCGGCGCCGGTCAGAAAATTGTCGAGTGCTACCACCGTGTGGCCTTCCGCAAGCAGCCGGTCGCACATGTGTGAGCCCACGAACCCAGCGGCTCCCGATACAACAATTCGCAAGGTGAGAAGATCCTCCGAAGTCATTCATTCTAGCAGCAGCGTGTTTGCGTGCATTCCGGTGGTAGTCTAATCAGGTAAGGATGCAGCCGTCACTGGCCGACGTCGTTATCCTCACGGTGCTGGTGTGCGCATCAGCGTACGCCTTCTGGTTCCGGTTCCGTCGCGTCGTGCGGACTATTCGCGCCGCCAAGCCCGACGCAACGTGGAATCTTCGTCCTATCGCGCCGCGCATTGGGCGGTTTGTTTGGGAAGTGCTGCTGCAAGGCAAAGTGATTGTGGACCGGCCGTTACCGGGGATCGCGCATGCATTCGTGTTTTGGGGGTTTGGCGCGTTTGCGCTGGTGACGATCAATCATCTGGCGGCTGGTTTCGGCATAACCCTGATTCCGCGCGACAGCGTCCTTGGTGAGGTTTACTTCGGATTTGTGGCGGCGTTCGCGGCGCTAGTCGCTATTTCGATTGCTGGGCTGGCTGCCCGCCGGTTTCTTGTGCGCCCCATCTGGCTCGGCAAGGTATCCGCTGAATCCGGCGTGATCGCGCTGCTGATATTCCTCCTGATGGTCACTTATCTCGCGACATTCTGGTTGGACGAGGGATCCATCGGAGCGCGGATCAACTGGTGGTTGCATACCATGACCCTGCTGGCGTTTCTGCCGCTCATCCCGCATACCAAGCACTTGCATCTGGTGCTGAGCCCCGTGACGATTTTCACGCGCCGCGAAGGATTCAGCCAAATTCCGCCGCTCGCGGGTGATGAAGATTTCGGCCTCGATGCCGGGAAAGACGTGACCAAGCTGGTCGCTCTACAGGCCTATAGCTGTGTCGAATGCGGGCGCTGCACGGAGTTCTGCCCGGCTTACAATACCGGAAAGATACTGAATCCGAAGGAAATTATTTTGGGCCTGCGCGGATACCTGAACGAGTTTGGCGCGCGTTCGGAGCAGCCGCTGCTGGGAGCGCATATCTCCGCCGAAGCCGCGTTTCAGTGCACGACTTGTGGTGGATGCGAGTACGCCTGTCCGGTCGGAATTCAGCATCTGTCTGTCATCATCGGCCTGCGCCGCGGCGCGGTGAACACGGGCAAATGGGAAGACGAGTACGGAACGAAGCTATTCCTGACACTCGAGCGTAACGGAAACTCGCTGGGTTTTGCCTCGAGTGAACGGCAGAAATTCATAGACAAGCACGAACTGCCGGTTTACGACGGTACGCAAGAATACTGCCTATGGCTGGGCTGCATGGGGGCCTATGATCCGCAGGGCCGCGAGATCGTTCTCGCGCTGGCTCGCGTGATGCGGCATCTCGGCGTCAGTTTTGGCGTGCTGAGAAAGGAAAAGTGTACGGGTGACCCAATCCGTCGCCTCGGCAATGACTACCTGTTCTCTCAGCTTGCCGAGCCAAATATCGAGCAGGTGCGCGAATCCGGCGCGAAGAAGATGGTATCTATCTGCCCCCATTGCGTGCGCACGATTCGAGAAGATTGGAAGGAGTTCGGAGCCTCAATCGCGATCGAGCATCATAGCCAGTTGCTGGCACGACTGCGCGACCGGCTGCCGGCGGCTGACGGCGCGCGCGAAACGGTTGTGTACCACGATCCCTGCTATCTCGGGCGATATCAGAACATCTACGACGAGCCCCGCGCGGTTATCGAACAGTTCGCGACGCAAACCGATCCGCCGCGAGCCCGCGAGCGCTCCTTCTGCTGTGGTGCGGGTGGCGGCCAGATGTTTCTCGGCGAGGAAAAAGGAAAACGCATCAATTTGGAGCGCGCCGAAGAGTTGGCGGCCACGGGAGCCGCTACGGTTGGTGTCGCCTGCCCGTTTTGCCAGTCGATGTTTCGCGACGCGCTGGCAGCGGTTTCGGAAAAACCGCCCAAGCTGCTGGACATCGCGCAGATCGCCGCGGCGGCGATACGGGATTAGGCTGGCGCATCCACGGGCGCAAATGCGTATCGAAATCCGTTCTCCACAATCTGCGCCAACTCCGTTTCTGAGAACCCAAACTCACGCCCGGCAAGATCGTACTCGCGTTCAAGCGTAGTGTTGAACAGCCCCGGATCATCCGTGTTGAGCACGATGGGCACACCGGCGTCGTAGAGCCGCCTCACGGGATGGGCGCGGAGCGATTCCACGGCGCCGGTTGCCACATTGCTCGAAATGCAGACCTCCAGCGGAATATTGTGACCGCGCAAGTGTTGCACCAGAGCCGGGTCATCCACCGCGCGAATCCCGTGGCCGATGCGCTCAGCACCCAACCGCAAAGCTGCCCAAACCGATTCCGGGCCCGCTGTCTCGCCCGCGTGCGCCGTCAGCCGCAATCCGCTGGCTTTGGCGAACTTGTATACCTGGGTGAACCATTCGGCCGGACCGCGCACCTCATCACCGCCGATCCCGAAGGAAACGACGCCCTTACCCACGCGCTCCGCGGCCAACTCCGCCACCTGCATCGCCTGCTCCGCGCCGAAGTGCCGAATTGCGTCCAGATTCCACCTGACGGCAACGGCAGACGCCGCGGCTTCCGGCTGCAACGCATCATAGATCGGCGCAAACTCCTGTTTCTTCCAAAGGACTACGCCCGCTGACAGCGTGATCTCCGCATAACACACATGCTGCTGCGCAAGAGACGCCAGCAGCCGTCGCGCCACGAGCGCATAGTCCTCCGGACACCGGAGATGCTCCACCACCCACTTGTAGCACTCCAGGAATCCAGCGAAGGAGCGGAACCCAAATCGCCCTCGAATTTCCTCGGCGGAAACGGCCGGCGCGAGTTCTCGCATCAGGTCCGGGGTGACCGATCCCTCCAGATGAACATGCAGTTCCGCCTTCGGGAGTTCGTGGCGCCCCGCCATCCCTGACATAATATAAGGCTCGCATGACAGCAGCGGATATCGAAGCCATAGTCGGGGGTTATCACGGTGACGCCTTTCGCGTGCTCGGACCGCACATCGTCCAGAAACGCGATGCGCAGCCGCGCTGGGAAGTGCGCGCGTTCCTGCCGCAGGCGACGGTCGCCGAGGTCATCATTGGTGGGACTGTCTACCCGATGGCCAAGCGGCACAAGGAAGGCCTCTACGTCGCGCTGCTGGAAGGAGAGCACCAGCCGTACCGCATCCGCGTCAAGCTCTATGACGGCGAATCGGTAGAACTGGAAGATCCCTACCGCTTCCCACCCCTACTTTCGAGCTTTCAGCTCCACTTGCACGCCGAGGGCACAAACTACGAATGCTATGACATGCTGGGCGCGCACCTTATCGAGATCGAAGGTGTGCGCGGCACGCGCTTCGCCGTATGGGCTCCCAACGCCGAGACCGTGACGCTGGTCGGCGATTTCAACCAGTGGGACACGCGCCGCCACCCCATGCGCGTGCGCGATGGCGGCATTTGGGAGTTCTTTCTTCCGGGAGCCGGTGAAGGCTGCACGTACAAATACAACATCCGCTCGCGAGTTCGCGCCTACCGCCAGCTCAAAGCCGACCCCTACGCTTTCCATTGCGAAACGCCGCCGAAATCGGCATCGATCGTTGCCAACCTCGACAAATACCAGTGGACTGACCAGGCGTGGATGGAGGCGCGAGCTCACAAGGACTGGTTGCATGAGCCCATCTCGGTTTACGAAGTCCACCTGGAAAGCTGGTTGCGCGGCCCCCACGGCGAAATTCTGAGTTACCGCGAGCTGGCGCAGAACCTGGTGGAGTACGTCAAGGGCATGGGCTACACCCACCTGGAGTTCCTGCCGATCATGGAGCACCCCTTCTCCGGCTCCTGGGGCTACCAGCTCATCGGCTACTACGCGCCCACCTCGCGGTTCGGCTCGCCCGAGGATTTCATGTATCTGGTCGACCGCTGCCATCAGGAAGGGATTGCGGTGCTGGTCGATTGGGTGCCGGCCCATTTCCCCAAAGACGCGCACGGATTAGCGTATTTCGATGGCACCGCGCTCTACGAACACGCCGATCCGCGGAAGGGCGAACATCGCGACTGGGGCACTCTCATCTTTAACTACGGGCGCAACGAGGTGCGCGAGTTCCTCATCTCCAACGCCCTGTTTTGGCTGAAGCGATATCACATCGACGGGCTGCGTGTCGATGCCGTGGCGTCCATGATCTACCTCGATTATTCGCGCGCCGCCGGCGAGTGGATCCCCAATCAGTACGGTGGCAACGAGAACCTGGAAGCCATCGATTTCATCCGGCGCTTTAACGAACTCGCGCATCAAGTGCCCGGAGCAGTAACCGTTGCCGAAGAGTCCACGGCTTTCACGGGCGTCTCCCGCCCGGTTTATTTGAACGGGCTGGGCTTCACCATGAAGTGGAACATGGGCTGGATGCACGACATGCTGGAGTATTTCAGCAAAGATCCGGTCCACCGCAAGCACCACCATCACAGCATCACCTTCAGCATGCTGTATGCATTCACCGAGAATTTCGTGCTGCCCATTTCCCATGACGAGGTGGTGCATGGTAAAGGGTCGTTGCTCAGCAAAATGCCCGGCGACGAATGGCAGCGCTTCGCCAACGCGCGCGCGTTTCTGGCGTATATGTATGCGCATCCGGGCAAAAAACTGTTGTTCATGGGGTCGGAGATCGGCCAATATGAAGAGTGGAACTACGCCTCGAGCATTCCCTGGGAGCTTCTGCAGTTCGATTACCACCGCAAGCTGCAGGCTTTTGCGCGCGCTCTGAACCATTTTTATCGCCAGAACCCGGCGCTCTACCAGGTCGATTTCCACTACTCCGGTTTTGAATGGATTGACTTTCACGATGTGGAGAATTCCGTTATCGCTTTTCTGCGCAAGGCGGCCGATCCCAGCAACTCTCTGCTGTTCTGCTGCAATTTCACGCCGGTGGTGCGAAACGGATACCGGTTCGGCGTGCCTGCCGCCGGCGCCTACGACGAGGTTTTCAATACGGACGCGGAGTGTTTCGGGGGAGGCAACGTACGGAACGATGGCGGCATGTACTCCCAGCCGGTCGAGTGCCACGGCCGTCCCAACAGCATCGTGGTGACGTTGCCTCCCCTTGCCGTGGTCGCGTTTCGGCGGCGGCCATAGAATTCGTGTTTACGATCTCCCAGAACGCACAAGTCGCATTTCGGGGACTGGCTTCGAAATTCCGGCGAACGCAATCACGAAAACGGCAGGCGCCGCGATTCGGAATTTCGTTGCCTGTCCCCGAATTGCCCCCGAAATGCCCAACAACTGATCTCGCATGAGCTCGAATCGTTTTGATGTCGTCATCGTTGGCGCTGGCCACAATGGCCTGGTGACCGCGGCCTACCTGGCGCGCGCAGGCCGCAAAGTTCTGGTTCTTGAGCGGCGCGAAATGGTGGGCGGGTGCTCGGTTACCGAAGAAATCTGGCCGGGCTTCCGCGTCTCCACCGCCGCCTACCTGGCCAGTCTGCTGCAAGAACGTATCGTGCGCGAACTGGAACTGAGCCGCTTCGGCTACATCGTCGACGCCAAGGATCCCGCATTCTTCTCTGCCTTTCCAGACGGCCGCCACTTCTTCATGTGGCAGGACGAGCGCAAGACGCTCGATGAGATCGCCAAGTTCTCCCAGCGCGACGCCGAAACATTCCCCCGGTTTGAACAGCATCTGGAGAAACTGGCGCAGTTCGTCGAGCGTTTGCTGCTGACAACGCCGCCGAATCTGCCGCCGCGCGGCATCGGCGATTTTGTCGAATACCTCAAGCTCTCAGCTCGCATGCTCCAGCTTGGCCGCCGTGAGATCGTCGGCCTGGTCAAGATCTTCACGCAGAGCGCCGCCGACTTCCTCGATGAATGGTTCGAATCGCCAGAGGTGAAGGTCACGCTCGCTACGGACGGCGTCATCGGCGCAAATGGTGGTCCGCGTTCCCCTGGCACCGCGTACATCCTTTTGCATCACTGCATGGGTGGCGTCGGCGGCAAGCGTGGCCTTTGGGGATTTGTGCGCGGTGGTATGGGAGCTATCTCCGAAGCCATCGCCCAGTCCGCACGCAGCCACGGCGCGGTGATCCGCGTCAACGCACCCGTCCAGCGCATTGTGTCGAGTGGCGGGCGCGTACGCGGCGTAATCCTCGAAGACGGCGAGGAAATCGATGCGCCCATCGTTGCCTCCAACCTCGACCCTCACGTCACGTTTCTGCGGCTGATCGAAGAAGGCGAGCTCGATCCCGAATTTCGCGAGTCCATCCGCCGCTTTCGCACCGAAGGCACGTCGCTCAAAATCAACCTGGCTCTCGCCGGTCTTCCGGATTTTCGCGCGCTGCCGGGCGCAGGACCGCAGCATCGCGCCACCATGCACATCTGCCCGTCAATCGACTATGTCGAACGCGCCTGGGATGACGCCAAGTATGGCCGGCCATCCGACCGCCCAATGCTCGAGATGACGATTCCCACCATGTACGATCCGTCGCTCGCTCCCCCAGGCCATCACATCATGGGAATCTTCATGCAGTACGCTCCTTATACGCTGCGTGACGCTAGCTGGGACGGCGTCCGCGAGCCCTACGCCGATCACGTGCTCAGCCTGATCGAGGAGTACGCTCCCAACTTCCGTTCGCTCGTGCTCGCCCGCGAAGTGCTCACGCCGCTCGACCTCGAACGTCGCTTCGGCATCACCGGCGGAAACATTTTCCACGGCGAGATGAGCCTCGACCAGATGTTTGTCATGCGCCCGGTGGCCGGTTGGGCGCGCTATCGAACTCCCATCCACGGCCTTTATTTGTGCGGGTCCGGTGCGCATCCTGGCGGCGGGGTCATGGGCGCGCCCGGCTATAACTCCGCACGCGCCATCCTCAAAGGCAGCATGGCACCACCCGAGAAACGCGGCGCTTCGGTGTGGTCGTCGCCCAAGTGAGGGCTGCTGGCACAATGCAACCGCTCCCTTTGGTCACGGCTCTGTCCTTGCGGGTTTTCCGAGCCGCGACCGGAGGAAGCGGAACTAACGCTTTCGACGCGACAGACCTCTATTCCTTGTCCGGTCCGCCGTCCGGCTCGATTCCCATCTGGGCCAGCCGGTACCGCAGTGCGTTACGTGTAAGCCCCAACGATCGCGCCGCCTGGCTCTTGTTCCCGTCGGCACGCTTCAGCGCCTCGCGAATCAGCTCCTGTTCGTATTGGTCGAGTGTCATGCCGGGCGGCAACATGAGCTCCGTTCCTGCGCTGCGTGGCCGCGGTGCGTTGTCGAGCTTGATATCGGCCGCATCCAGGCTCTCGCCCGTACACATCACCACGCTGCGCTCAATCGCGTTCTCCAGCTCGCGCACATTACCGGGCCAATGGTAAGCCGCTAATTTGTTCATGGCTGCCGGAGTGATCGTCCGCAGCCTGTTCCCCGCTTCCGCCGCATATTTGTGCAGAAAGTGTTCCGCCAGATACGGAATGTCCTGCTTCCGATCGCGCAGCGGGACGATGTTTATCGGTACCACGTTCAACCGGTAGTAAAGATCCTCCCGAAAAGTCCCTTGCTCCAAAGCCACGCGCAAATCTTGATTCGTCGCCGCGATTACGCGCACATCGATGTGCCGTGTCTTATTACTACCCAGGCGCTCAAACTCGCGCTCCTGCAAAATGCGCAGCAGCTTCACTTGAATCGACGCAGGCACGTCGCCGATCTCGTCCAAAAACACCGTGCCCGTATCCGCCTGCTCGAACTTACCGGGTTTCGTGTTATTCGCTCCCGTGAACGCACCCTTCTCATAGCCGAACAGCTCGCTTTCCATCAGATTTTCCGGCAGCGCCGTGCAGTTGATCTTCACAAAGGGACGATCCCGCCGCGGCGAGTGAAAGTGAATGGCGCGTGCGATCAGGTCCTTCCCAACCCCGCTCTCGCCCGCCAGCAGCACCGTCGCCCTTGAAGGGGCAACACGCTCGATGGTCGCGAAAATTTCCTGCATGGCCGGGCTGCGGCCGACGATGTTGTCGTACTCGTAGCGTTTCCCCAGTTCCTCGCGCAGCTTGCGATTTTCGTCGCGCAGCGCGCGGACCTCAAGGCCCTTCTGCACGATCGCCATCAGGTGATCGAGCGAAAACGGTTTCAGCAGGAAATCAATCGCGCCTGCCTTCATCGCCTGCACCGCGACCTCGATCGTCCCGAATGCCGTCATCACGATCACCGGCGCGTTCATGTTCTGCCGCCGGATGGCCGCCAAAAGATCGAGCCCATCCATGCCGGGCAGCTTCAGGTCTGTCAAAACCAGATCGGCTCGCTCCGCCAGCTTCAGCCCTTCTTCGGCGGATGCAGCTTTGTCCACGTCGAATCCCGCCGCCACGAGTTGCAGCTCGATCACGCGGCGCAGCTTCTCTTCGTCGTCCACCACCAGGATGCGAGGCTTCATGTTTTGTGATGCATGGGCAGCAGAACCCGGAATATGCTGCCTTTCCCGGGTTCGCTTTCCACCGCCATTCTACCGCCGTGCTCGTCCACGATCTTCGATACGATAGCCAGCCCTAACCCCACTCCGTTCCCTTTGGTGGTGAAAAACGGATTGAAAATCTGCTCGCGTATCTTCGGATCGATTCCCGGGCCGCGGTCGATGACCGCCACTTCCGCCGTCCCGTCCAGGCGCCGCGTCTTCAGCGTGATCGCCCCGCCTTCCTCGCTCGCCTGTGCCGCGTTGAGAAGCAGATTATAGAAGACGCGCTCCATCAACTCGGCGTCGAATGGGAATGGGGCAAGATCGGGAGAGTAGTTTTTGTAAAACGTCACTCGATGCTGCGGCGCGTCACGCTCCACCAGCGTCACCGCCCGATCTAATACCTCGCCTATATCCGTCGGTGCCAGTTTCAGTTGCAGCGGCCGCGCGAAATCCAGGAATCGCGTCACCAGAGAGTTGGACCGGTCCACTTCGCTCGCGATAAAGCCCGCCACCTCCCGCGCCACCTCGTTGTCCGCTGGCACACTGCGCGATAACATTTCCGCTGATGCGCGGATCGTCCCCAGCGGGTTCCGGAGCTCGTGTGCTAGCCCCGCGGAGAGCTGTCCGAGCGCGGCCAGCCGGTCTGAGCGCCGCACTGCCAATTCCGCTTGGCTCAAGTTTTGATTGGCTTCCGCCAGGTCCTCCGCCGCCTTGCGATATTTGGCGGATTGCACACGCAGGGCTTCAGCCAGCACGTTCACCAGGTTTCCAACCACTGCAAAAAACAGTGACCGCATCACCAGGACCTGCACTTGATCCGGGGGAATCGTGACCTCCTTGAAATTCACAAACAGAAGGAAGGAGAGATAAGAGCCGCAGCACAGCAGCGTGATCAGCCAGGAACCAAGCACGCCCAGATACGTTGCCGCCGAAATCATGGGGAGAAGCAGGACGATGTAGTAGTTGCTTCTCAAGCCTCCCTCGCCCCATCCTTCCCCGGCCCCCACTCCCGAGTGCCCGATCAGCAGATACGCCAGGAGCAATTCCAGGACGATCCACAGCACCTTACCAGGCGCGGTTCCCAACCTTGGTATCTTCGGGCCGGCAATCTGGACGGCTGCCAGCGCCAGCAGGAGGACCACTTCGTGCGCGTCGCGCGTCGGGCTCGCTGCCGCCAGCCCGGCAAACAGCACGAGCAGCAGAACGTCCTGCGGGCGCAGCACCTTCATCCAGCTCATCGTGCGTTCCGGCGTTGCCAAGTGGGATCTCATTCGCGATTGTGCCACAATAAAAACACAGTCTCATGTCCAACCCAGTAGTCAGCCGTGACCCCGAGGCCACCGCCACGGCCCCTGATTCTTCCTTCGGCGATATTCTTTCCCAATTCGAACAAGCGCATGCCTCACCCGAGCAGGCCGATAACTCCGGCCGCGAGGGCACCGTCATCGCCGTGACGGGCGACACCGTCCTGATCGATATCGGTTGGAAGATCGAGGGCGTCCTGCCCCTCTCCGAATTTCGCGACGGCGTCCATCCGGGCGACAAGATCCGCGTCGGCATCAATGGCCGCAACGAAGAAGGCTACTACCGCCTCTCCAAGCTCAACGTGCGGCGCCCCAAGGATTGGAGCGGTCTTGAAAAGGCATTTCAGGAGAAGCGTTCCATCGCCGGTGTAGTGAGCAGCCCGGTGAAGGGCGGGCTGAGTGTCGATGTCGGCGTGCGCGCCTTCATGCCCGCTTCACGCAGCGGCGCCAAAGATGCCGCCGAGATGGAAAAGCTCATTGGCCAGGAAATCACGGTCCGGATCATCAAGCTCGACGTAGCCGACGAGGACGTGGTGGTCGACCGGCGCGCCATCCTGGAGGAAGAAGAAGCGAAGGCCCGCGAACAGCGCCTGCATGATCTCAAAGAAGGCATGGTGGTGCCCGGCACTGTGCGCACCTTGACGGATTTCGGAGCGTTCGTTGATATCGGCAGCATCGACGGCCTGCTGCACGTCACCGACATGTCGTGGGGTCGCGTGAACAAGCCCGCCGATCTCCTTAAACCGGGCGACCAGATCGAAGTGCAGATTCTCAAGATCGAGCAGCAGGGAGCCGGCAAGCGTGGGCGCCGCATCTCGCTCGGCATGAAACAGCTTCAGGCCGACCCGTGGACTGCCGCAGCCGAAAAGTACAAAGTCGGCGACAGGGTGCGCGGCACCGTCACGCGCGTTGCGGATTTCGGCGCGTTCGTCGAGCTGGAGCCCGGCGTTGAAGGCCTGATTCATCTCTCGGAGCTTTCCTGGTCCAAGAAGGTCCGCAAGCCGGTGGACGTTGTGAAGCCAGGCGATTCCGTCGAAGTCGTCGTGCTCGGCGTTAGCACCGGCGAGCGGCGGATTTCTCTCGGACTGAAACAGGCGCTTGGCGATCCCTGGGAACAGGCGGAAAAGAGATTTCCCGTGGGCAGCATCGTTGAAGGCCCCATCACCAGCATCACCAAGTTCGGCGCGTTTGTGCAGCTCGATGACGCGCTTGAGGGGATGATCCACGTCGGCGACATCAGTGCGGAAAAACGCATCAATCATCCTCAGGAAGCGCTCAAGGCCGGCCAGGCCGTTCGTGCCGCCGTCCTCGAAGTCGATCGCGCCAAGCGCCGCATCCGTCTGGGTCTCAAGCAGCTTCAGCCCACCTCGATCGACGAGTACATCGCCGAGCACAAGGAAGGCGACCTGGTAAGCGGACGCGTGGCGGATATTGCGCGGGGTAAGGCAACAGTCGAATTGGGCGAAGGCATCCAGGCCTACTGCAGCCTCGCGGCAACGGAATCGAACAACGCTGCCGAGGCCGCAGCTCCCGCCAAAGCTGACCTTTCCGCCCTCAGTTCGATGCTGGCAGCTAAGTGGAAGCACGGCCAGGCGGGCGGACCGTCCGCCGGCAAGCGCGAGCCCGCCCGCTCCGGCCAGATTCGCAGTTTCCGTATCCTCAAACTCGATCCAGCACAGAAGAGAATCGAGCTCGAGCTGGCCAGTTGATTACTGTTTCGCCGGAGTAGCCGCCTTCTTGGCTGTTCCACTCTTCTTGGTCGCGGCGGGCGCCACCGGCGGCGGTCCAACGCGCTCCAGCTTGATACTCAGGATCTTGATCGGCGTCTTTGGCTTGTCTTCCGCATCACGGGGAACCACGGCGATTTTGTGCACCACGTCCTGGCCCTCAATCACTTGCCCGAAGACGGCGTAGTCACCGTTGAGCCGATCCACCGCCTGTTCAGTAATGAAAAACTGCGTGCTCCCGCTGTGCGGAGCGCTGGTCCTGGCCATACCCACGCGACCAGCCTGGTCAAACTTGAGCGCTGGCACGATTTCCTCGGCAATGGTGTAGCCGGCGCTGTATGTGCCGTTTCCCGTCGGATCCCCCGCCTGGATCATGAAACCGGGGATCACGCGATGAAATGTGACTCCCGGATAAAACGGCCGCTTCACCATCTGCCCCGTCTTCGGATCGCGAAACTCTTTCGTGCCGCGCACAAGGCCGGTGAAGTTGCGGACCGTGATGGGTGTCTCTTTCTCGAATAATCGCATGGTGATGACGCCGTCGGTCGTCGTCATCACGGCGTAAAGGCCATCTTCGCGCGCGGGCTTGGGCTGTGTGGCGTCTGTTGGCGCTGCCGGGGGCGTTTGCGCTCCGAGTGCGCAGCCCACTAACGCTAGAGCAATAAGTCGAATCATAAGATATCGGTCCTCATCGTAGGAATTGCAGGCAACGTTGCATTATACTGAATGCCGCGCGTGCAGGTAACCGCAGCCCCGGCACACTCGCCGTTCACTTGTCATTCGGGGTATCATGATCCAATCAAACTGAGCACAGGGGGTTGTGTAATGAAAAAAGCGTTCTGGATTTTGCCATGCTTGGCGCTGGTCATGAGCGGCGCCGACGTCTCGGGAAAGTGGTCCGGCACCATCGATGTGGAAGATGCAGGAGCGTCGACGGAAGTGCACGTCGAGCTGGTGCAGAAAGCGGATACCGTATCCGGCAAGATCGGCCGCACCGGCGGTGGTGATGAGGGAGAAATTCGCAACGGCAAGGTAGACGGTCAGAAGATTTCCTTCGAGGTTGTTTCCGCCGAGCACAGCACCCCGTTCAAGTTCACGCTCACCCTGGTAAACGATCGCCTCGAGGGCGAAATGAAGGGTTCGATGGATCAGGGTGAGATCGTCGGCAAAGTGAAATTGAGCCGCGCTACGCCGTAGCGGGCAACCCGCTTACTTCTGGTCGATGATGAAGGTCGGCGCCAGGCCGCCGGAAGAAGAATAGGCGCCGGCCGCTCCGCCAGATAGCCAACTCGAGCAGCCCGAGACCTTCCCCAGAAATGCTTGCGGGTGTACGCCCACCTGCATTTCGCGATATTCGAGATGGCCGTAGGTCATCATGGGGAAGACCGACATCGCCGGCTCCACTTTTTCCTGAACCACGTATGGCGACCGTTGCGCCTGCCGCACGGCCCGTTCCCAGGCCTGTTGATCCAGTTCCGATCCCACAAAGCTGTGCTGATCGCTGTAGTCGTCGTTCGGCTTAAGCACCAGCTTCTCGCGATGTTGATGCATGTAATCCAGCAGATCGATGGCGCGATCGTGGAAAGTGGTCTTGCCCGGCGCCACCAGGCGCGTCCACGGCACATGGTCGCGAATTGCCTTGCGTTCCACCGCCGGAAACTTGGCGGTCAACGTTTCGTCCGTCAGCAATCCGAACAGTGCCTTTTTGTGCGTCATCTCTGACCGAAAGCTGTTCACCACGCAAACCGCATGGTCGCGATATGCCTGCACCAGCGGGTGCGAAAGATCGAAGCGCATCAGGAACTCTTGCACGCTGATGCGCCGGTAGATCAAATTGATTTCGAAATTGCCGCTCCGCAGCACTCCGTTGCGATACTCCAATTGCTCCGGCGAAACAATCTCGGTCGCGTACCCGGCCTCGCGGAAGAACTCGCGAAACAGTTCGTACTCGCCCTGCCCGTTGGCTGAAAACGGTGTCCGGAACTCCAGGATCGCAATGTTTGGCTTTTTGGTGCTGGCGAACTGCTTGTATGCCTTTAGCAGTGCCGCCAGAAAGTACTTCTTGCCGCCGATCCGCGTCAAGGTGTAGCGTTTGCGGAATTCTTTCACGGGCGGACAATCCCAGAAAATGTCCGCCAGTCCCTCTGCCCACGCCAATCCGGCGGGTGAGTCGGCATTGTACTGAACCACTTGCAGCGTCCCGTTCGACAGATGCAGATCAAATCGCGCCGCCACTTCCGACATGTTGTAGCCGGGATCAACGGCCGCGAGCATTTTCTCGGCGGGTAGCAGTTGTACACGCGCCAATAACGCCGGCGAAGCCAGCGCCATCTGTTCCATGCGCTCAATGGCCGAGATCAGCGCCTCGCCGGTTTTGACCATGGACTCGTATTGGCGCCGCGTCACGAAATTGGGACGCAGGAAAGGACACAGCAGCCGGCCGCCAGCGGACAACCGCTCGGCCTCCATCCGCTCGTGCAGCAGCTTTACCCACGAGAGGTCCTTGTGGGGAGCTGCCTCGAGGATCTTGTTGTAGCGACTAATCGCCTCTTGAAGGTGCGACATTTGTACCGAACACCGATTGGGAATTAATTTTCAGTATCGCACGGCAAGACGATTGCCAAAACGTGTCCGCGCCTTAAGTAGCAGATAATAAGTAAGTTAAAGTTCTTGCGTCATCGAACTTTCGAGCCAGTCCACCGTCAGAAGTCCAGTTGCCGGTTTCGACCACGGAGACAGCCATCCAGGGCGAAGAGGCTCAGCTCACATGAGTTCTGGGGACCCGGCAGTATCGTCGGCCACGGCGGCATGTCCCGCGACCATGACGCGAGGAGGGCGCTCACTGACAGCGGCTATAGCATTGTTCGCGCGCAGGGAAGTCCTGTTCTTACTCCCGCGCGGGCGTCCGCGTTTTCGAGCTGCGGTGAGGATCGCAGGGGGTCGGCCGCGGCTCTGCTCCAGGTGCTCCAGATTCACAATCACTTCCTCGATTTGTTCGCGTTCCTGGCGAAGAGCCGCCAGTACCTTGCCAACATCCATCTCGCCTCCCGGTTTTCTTAACGCGTTTGTAAAACGTTTGGCTTACTTTTCATTTATACACTCGGAACGCCCACGTTCAAAGAAGAATCTGGAAATTTAACGCGCCTTTCCTCAAAAATCTGCCGGTGCATTTTCAGACAATTATGCGTAATGCCCGGTGGATTTGTCGTGGAAAAAACATCGCGCGCTGAAGTTGTTCGGCGGTGAGCCAAGATGCGCCCGCGGGGAGGAGCACCTCAATCTCAGACAGTTAACACGGACGGTATTCACCGTACTAGAACCGGGATGCGGCTGCTTAACCCTGAACTGTGGTTCTTGTGTGTAAATTCACGAGGCGGTTTCCCCGGCTTTGTATCGCTGCGTGGCGAATCCGACGACTGCCCCGAGGATGCTGCCGGGCAGCATGATTTCGAAATAATGCCCATGCTCATTCAGCGCCACGAGGAAAGCGAGAAACATCCCCACCGCCAGCCCGAACACGATCCCCAGGGCGAGCGAATGGACCTTTTTTGCAAAATAGCCGATGCAAACGCCCGTGATGATCCCCTTTATTGTCGAGCCTATGACGATCCCCAGCATCTGCGGCCTTGCAGCCGGTGTGAACCATGCCGTCAAGCCGTCGAAAATTCCCAGGAACCCGCCTAAAAGCAATCCGAATACTACTTTATTCATTTGCCTGTCTCCTTCGGCGCTCAGTGCCGCCACCCCTCTATTACACTTTCCTGGAAAATCCTTTAACGCCAAGGGAGGAAAAACAGCAGAACGCGCATTACAAGGTAGGTGGCCACTAGCAGAACCACCATCTGATTCCGCGTCACCAACCGTCCCAGCCGCTCCGCCGGCGTCTCACGATAAGCCAAAACCCGCTCGCCGCTTTGGAAACGCTCAACATCTGCGGCTAATTCCGCAACGGTTGTGTACCGTAGGGTTCTCTCCGGCGACGCCGCTTTCTGCGAGATTGCTCGCAGCCGCCGGGGGATCTCACCGCCCTCCAACAGCGCTGCCAGCGTTCTGCCAAGCGAGTAGACGTCGCTGCGGGCGTCCACCTGATCTGAAGTTCCCGACGCCTGTTCTGGAGCCGTGTAGCCGGGAGTGCCCACGGCGGTGCCTGGCGCCGTGTCGTCACGCCCGGCGGCGTTCGCAGGCAGAAATTCGCGCGCCATGCCCGTGATCTTGGCGACTCCCCAGTCCAGCACCAGCACTTCACCAAACGGACCGACCATGATGTTTTGAGGTTTCAGATCGCGGTGAATGACACCCTGCGAGTGGGCAAAGGCGACGGTTTCACAAATTCGCAGGAAAACCCGCAGCCGTTCGCCCACTGGCGGCCCAGCCTGTGCGTAACAGTCGAGGCGCGCGCCGTCTACAAGCTTCATAGCGTAATAGACCCGCCCATCCGGCAGTTCGCCGAAATCATGCACCGGGACAATGCCAGGATGCTCGAGACGCGCGAGGATTCGTGCCTCTTCGGCCATGCGCGCTGCTGCCTGCCCCCCGGAATCGAGAATGTTCAGGACTTTGAGAGCCACGCGCCGCCCGAGCTTCCCGTCGAGAGCGGCGTAGACGGTTCCCATGCCTCCACGGCCAATCTCCGCGATAACCTCGTATCTCGTCCCAACGAAATCAGGCCGGTTGACGACCTCGCGCAAGTGGCCGATCACGGCGTCGGGCAGCGATTCCATTCATGCCTCGATTCCCAATACCGTCCGCGCCTCGTCGCGGAACTCCTGCTCGGTAACGGCGGTCTCGCGAATGCGCGCGAGCAGCAGATGGCGAAACCGGCGCCGCATGGCTGCCAAATGGTTCGTTACGGTTGCAGTCGTGACCGTGAACTCTGCCGCCAGCCCGTCGTAGGTCGGCCGCGCCGCGCTATCGTCCAAATCGTAACGCTCGAAGATTCTGTATTGGATCTGCTTTCCGCGCTCTTCGCATTCATGCTTCAAGTCCTCCGTCGCCAGGCCCAAGAGATTGCGGACCCATTCCCTTTGGAAATATTCTTCCGGAGATTGTCCGGCGGAGGCAGTCCCGCGCTGCCGAAGCTCCCCTTGGGCGGTTTCAAAATCCAGCGAGACGATCATTGCGTCACCGCCGCGCTTGATCCTGCCGGCGGCCTTGTTCTCGTTCGAAAGGAACGCGTCCAGGCAGGCGCGCAGATATGTGCGAAACCGTGCCTTCGCCGGGTCGTACCCTCCGAAAAACTCCTTTTCCAGCGCGCGGGCAAAAAACGACTGCGTCAGGTCCTTGGCGTTCTCATTAGACTGGCTCCAGCGAACGCGGACGTACTTGTAAACGGGCTTCCAGTACGCCGCGATCAGAGCGTCCAGGGCGCATTCGCGCAACCTGGAATCCAGGCTCCCGAGGTTCCGGATAGCGGAGTGCCGCGTATCGGGGAAACGGCTTTGGGAGCCGCCAATGCTGGTGTCGGTGTCCACGCGCGCCACAAGAACCAGTCGATTCTCTCATATAGGCCAAGCGCACCGGCCAAAAGTATTTGCTTGAGTACCGCTCTTCCAGGTACAATAGCCTTTTATCCCAGCGACACGGAGATAGAGAACCATGGAATGGACTACACCGGATTTTCAAGAAGTTTGCCTCAGCTGCGAAATCAACACGTACGCTAATCCAGAGTTCTAACGGCCCGCGTGCGGGTCAAAATCCTCGGTTCCGCCGCGGGTGGCGGATTCCCCCAGTGGAATTGTGCCTGCTCGAATTGCCGCCGCGTCCGGAATGGCACTCTGCGCGGATTGGCCCGCACCCAGGTTCAAATCGCGGTTTCTTCAGATGGCACTGACTGGTTCCTGCTGAGCGCTTCCCCCGACCTTCCACGCCAGATCGAGTCCTTTCCCGAGCTCCAACCAACCGCGCAGTCTCGCGAAACACCGATCGCTGCCTTCGTGCTTCCGGGCGCGGATCTGGACCAGATCCTCGGCCTCATCATGCTGCGCGAATCGCAACCTCTAAGGGTCTACGCAACGCCCTCCATCCGACGGATTATCATGGACAACAACATCATCTTCACCATGGTCCGAAACCAAATCACCTGGGACGATGTGATCCCGGACCGGGAATTCGAGCTTACTTCGGTGAGCGGTGCAAAATCGGGCATCCGCTGTTTACCCTTCGGTCTTGCAGGCAATTTCCCCCATTATGTAGATTCGCAACTTGCGGCGTCTTTGCACCCAGCCGACGCAGTTCTCGGTTTGAGGCTTGAATCCCCGAGTGGTAAGCGGCTGGTTTACATGCCCGGTGTGCCCTCCGTTCGAGAATCCTGGCTCGCTCATCTGGAAACGGCAGACCTTCTGCTCCTCGACGCCACGTTCTGGACGGACGATGAGTTAATCCGTATTCAAGGCACCGGCCGCTCGGCCCGTCAGATGGGCCACATGCCGGTCTCAGGACCGGATGGGAGTTTGGCACAGCTAGCTCACCTCAAACGCCCCCGGAAAGTCTATATCCACGTGAACAACACCAATCCGGTCCTGGACGAAGGCAGCCCCGAATACCAAACCGTACGGGACGCCGGCTGGGAAGTCGCACACGACGGCATGGAGTTCGAATTGTGACTGCGGCCCCGACATCCCAATTGCTCACCGCCGAGGAACTGGCGGCCCGCCTGCGCGCCGTTGGCGAGGAACGCTATCACCACCGCCATCCTTTCCACCTGCTGATGCACGAAGGCAAACTCACGCGCGGCCAGCTTCAGGCATGGGCGCTCAATCGCTTCTACTATCAAAGCCAGATCCCGGTCAAAGATGCCTTGATTCTTTCCCGCAGTAACGACCCCGAGTTCCGCCGTAAGTGGCACAAGCGGGTGGTCGATCATGACGGCGAACGCGCCGGCGATGGCGGCATTGAGCGCTGGTTGCGACTGGCCGAAGCCACCGGCCTGGACCGCCAGCGCGTCGCATCTGCCCATGAGGTTCTCCCTGCAACGCGATACGCCGTGAATGCGTATCTCGAATTGGTATCTCACAGAAGTTTCCTGGAAGCCGTCGCATCGTCGTTAACCGAAATGTTTTCCCGCGATCTGATTGCGCTGCGCATGGACAAACTCCGCCAGCACTATCCGTGGCTTGAAGGCGGTCTGGCGTATTTCCAGGCGCGACTCACACAGGCTCCCGACGATGCCCGCTTCGCGCTGGACTGGGTCACGAAATACGCAGGCACGCGCGCCGAACAGGAACTGGCGATCGGTGCTCTTCGCGCCAAATGCGATATTTTGTGGGCGCAACTGGACGCCCTGTACTTCTCCTATGTGAATCCGGCCTGGCCTCCGCCCGGTGCCTTTCGCGTGGAGGGCGAGTGAGCGCGCTTTCCGCAGCCAGCCAACCGAAACTGCGTGCGGGCTGCCGATTGAGTGACTCCGCCCAGCAAGGCGACGTCCTCCTCATTCCCGAGGGCGTTCTGCGCCTGGTGGGACCCGGAAAGAAAATTCTGGAACGCTGCGACGGTCTGCGAAACGTCAGCGAAATTATCCGCGATCTTCAGTCGGAGTTCCCGGCGGTCGACCCGGCCCGTATCGAATCCGAAGTAAACACGTTTCTCGAGCGGTTGCACCAGAAGGGCGTTCTCGATATCGGATGACGGCGTCATGATGGCATCCGGCCCGCTATCGTTGATTGCAGAAATCACGCACCGCTGCCCGTTGCATTGCGTCTATTGCTCGAATCCTCTAGAGATGCAGGCGCGCCAGTGCGAGCTGCCTACCGAAATCTGGGCGAATGTCTTCGCCTCGGCCGCACAGTTAGGTATTTTGCAACTGCATTTGACCGGCGGTGAGCCGCTCGCGCGTCCGGATCTGTCAGAACTGATTGCGACCGCTCGCAAAGCCAGCCTTTATACAAACCTGATCACTTCCGGCGTGGGCCTCAGCGAAGAGCGGCTGGCGGCCCTGGTCGAAGCGGGCCTCGACCATATCCAGCTAAGCTTTCAGGACTCCCAGGAAGCCGCCGCCAACGAGATCGCCGGCACGCGCGCGCATGCCCTCAAGATCGAGCTCGCACGTCTGATCAAGCGCCAGCGCCTCGCCTTCACCATGAACCTGGTGGTCCACCGTCAGAATCTCGACCGCCTCCCGGAGATGATTGCGTTGGCGGAAGAACTGGCGGCTGATCGGCTGGAGATCGCGCATGTCCAGTACTACGGCTGGGCGCTGCGTAATCGCGATTCACTGCTGCCGACGCGATCCCAATGGGAGCGATCGCTCGAAATCATCACCGCCGCGCGCAAACGTCTCGAAGGACGCATGCGCGTCGATTTCGTGGGTCCCGACTACTACGCGAAATATCCCAAAGCCTGCATGGGCGGCTGGGGACGCAGTGTGATCCTGATCGACCCCGCCGGACGCGCGCTCCCCTGCCACGCCGCGGGTGTGATTCCAGGCCTGCTATTCGACAACGTTCAGGATCGCGATTTGCGCTGGATCTGGGAACAGTCGCCGGCCTTCCGCAAATTCCGCGGCGAGGATTGGATGCCCGAACCCTGCCGCAGTTGTGACCGCCGCACCCAGGATTTCGGAGGATGCCGCTGCCAGGCCATGCTACTCACGGGCGACGCCGCCGCGACTGACCCAGTCTGCACGCTGTCACCCATGCACGGAGTCGTGGAAAGCATTACCAGTAGTTTTCATGAAGTGCCCACCGCACGTCCCGACTGGGTATACCGCATCGACCCCGTCTCGGCTGTTAGATGATCAGCTACCAACAACAGGTTTAGCTTTAGAAGTTCGGGCTTCCGGTGGCCTCGGTGGTTTGCGCGTTTCCCGTCAAAGTGACCACAGCCCCACTCATTCGGTGTTAGTAAATGCTGGCCGACAAGTGAAGGCTGTTTTTAGGCCAAGAAACAGTGGACGCTAGCAAAGGAGCGTCCACTGTCGGTTCACGCCGCTTTTGCAGGCCGGTTACTAGAATTGGACGGCCGGAAGGACGCTCGTCCCCTCAGCAACAACGGCGGTCAAGGCAGAAGGATCGAGACCCAAAGCTTGGAGGATGGTAGGCGCCACCTGGGCGGTGCCTACTTGGGCACGGACCGTCTGGGGTGTGAAGGATGGATTGGAGAGCAGCAGCATGACGTTCGTGTCGTCATGGGCGAACCCGCCGTGCTCGGCCAGTTTCGCTTTGCTGCCGGAGTAAGTAACCCCGACGTTTGGCGTCACGATGATGTCCGGCGTGCGCGGGTCTATGGTTGGGTCGTTGTAGTTAATACTGAGCGAAGGGCCGTAGTAGATCTGCCCGAGCTCGATTCCGGCGGCAGAGGCGTTGGCTTCGAGGATCTTGACGGCGGCTAAAGTATTCGAAGAGTTCGCCAGCCAGATCAGCGATACGTCATCTTCCGTTGGGCCAATGCCAGTGGGGTTGTTGGTAGATTCCGAGTTTGGAATATAGCCCGCATTGGAGAGCAGGGTAACGGGTGAAGTACCGTTGATGAGCTGAGAGACGTAGCGGCTGGGATCTATGGGCGACTGGCCGTGCTTGGCAGTGATCACGATCATGGTCGTATTATAAAGACCATTTGCTTTCAATCCTTTAACGAAAGCTCCGATGGAGGCGTCGACGAACTGGATTTCGTTCAGCAACGCCGGGGAGGGTGTGGCAGCGGCATCCAGATATCCGCCCGTCACGCTGTTGCTTGCCTCAACGAGTTTCTGGCCCACGCTGACGGCCTGGAAGTTCATGCCGAAGATGTTGGGCACCTGAGTCACCGTAGTGCCGAGGTGGTTCGTCCCATCGATCCAGTTGAGGACAGCATCGACCTTCAAGGTGTCATAGCACTGAATGTTCTGGAAGCTGTTGGTCCAGGCCGTCAGGTCGGAGCCCGAATCGAGGATGGTGGCGCAGGATATGCCAGTGGGTGTTGTAACGTTGGGAAGGCCGATCACGGTGGAGTTGATTTCAGGGGCGTAAAAGTCGTCGAGCGCAGCGGGGCCGAGACCAGAGGCGACCGAGGCATACGCGGGGTGCTTGTCGGACCATGCCGCGTATCCGCCAGCTTGATGAATGACGCTGAAGATGCTGTTAGCACGAACGAATTCCCATGGGTAAACGGGGTTGCAACCATTGCTTGGGTCGCGGACCAGCTTCTGGGGGTCGATGGAGGCGAGGCCGCCGTCGGTCAGGGACGCGCCTGGCGCGCCGCCGTTCACCTTGGTCTTGTCGATGTCGATGCCTTCTTCATACTCCGTTGTGGTGCCCGTGGGCGCGCCGCCAATCGTGCATGGGCCAGCCCCGAGGCCATTGCCGGTGGTTGCTGCGGGGGCATCATAGTTCCGGGAATAAGCGACATCGTAGTAGACGCCTGTAAAAGCTGGGCTTCCACCGGTGACGATTGCGGTGAGACCGGGGAACGAATCAGAGGTTTTCGACGTGCTGGCGTTCACGTAGTTGATGCTGGTCTTTCCGAGCGCGGCAAGCGCTGGGCAATAAGGTGCGCCATTGTTGATTGTGCTGACACCGTTGGCGCAGTTCGCGAAATCAACAGCGTGCATACCATCGATGCTGATCAGCAGAACGCGGCGAATCCCATTTCGCTGATTAATGTTCTGCGAGTACATTTGCGGTGCCAGGCATATGGCAAGACCAATCGCTCCGGCGCTGAGTTTCGTAATCAAAGTGATTTCTCCTTCTCAAAAGTGATTTCTCGTGCGCGTTAGAGCTTATCAATCAAGGCTTACAATTGCGTTAAGGCGGAGTGAAGTTTCCATGAAGGCTCCATAAAGCCGCATTTTCACGGGCGACAAAGCTTGGGCTGGCGTGATAAGCGACCGTGAGAGCATCTGAACTTTACGAGAGGCAGACTTTTTCCCACGATTCTAAGCATTGCAGAGATTCTCTCAAGTTGATCGGAGCTCTCTGAGGCCTGAAACCGTAGCGCGGGCGGCTGCCTTCCAAAGACCGTAAAGTCGTCAAACCGTCGAAGTACAATTGCGCGGGTAATCTAACCGATCACCAGCACGCCTTGCCATCTACGATTAACACCCTGTCTTCTCCGCTCTGAAAGCCCATTTCATTTCCGTACGGCCAGGCGTATAATTCGCATGGGAGAGTCGATTATGAGACCTCTGGACATCCCCGAGATTCTCATCGTGATTGGCTTCGCCGCCAGCGTTATTTGGGCCGTATACAACTGGCGACACCGCCATTCGGATATACATAAGTAGGCGCGCCCGAGAAGCAGCCTATTCTCCGGTGTGATGTAGTATCTCGTCCGCGACCTCTGCCACTACCTTCATTTCCGCTACGTCGTGCACACGCACGATGTGTGCCCCCGCGAGGATCGACGCCGTCACGGCTGCCGCCGTCGCAAAACGTGTTTGCTCCTCGGTTTGTTGCGCTAGAAACGACTTGCGCGATGGTCCCACTAGCACCGGCAACTCCAATCTCGCCAGTTTCCCGAGTTGAGCTAGAATCTCCGAGTTCTGCTCCTTGCGTTTGCCGAATCCGATTCCTGGATCGATCACCATGCGCGACCGGTCGACTCCCGCGTGCCGTGCGCGGCTGACCGTGGCCTCGAGTTCGTGCGCAATGGTCCCCATCACGTCGCGCAGCGGTGGCAGCTTGGCCCAACTCTCGGGACGGCCGCGCATGTGATTCAGGATCAGGCCCGCATCGAATTGCACGGCGACCTTCGCCAGGTGCGGCTCGAAAGTAAGCCCTGTGGGATCGTTGATGACTTCCGCACCGTGCTCGATCGCGAGTTCCGCAACCTCGGCTTTATAAGTATCGACCGAGAGCGGTATCGTCAGTTTTCCACGCAATCGCTTCAGTACAGGGATCAGGCGCCGGATCTCCTCCGCCGCTGAGATCGGCGCTACGCCTGGTTTGGTCGATTCCGCGCCCACGTCGATGATGTCCGCGCCCTGCTCCTCAATCTCGATGGCGCGGGCAAACGCGCGGTCCGGGTCGAGAAACTTGCCGCCATCGGAAAACGAGTCCGGCGTTACATTGAGTACGCCCATGATGAGCGTGCGCTCGCCTAGCTTGAGCTCGCGCGCTTTCAGTTTCCAGACTGCGGGTCGCCGCGTCATGATTTTGTGGCCAGCCTCGTCCGCAACTCCGCGGTTGCCGCGCGATGACATTTCAAGCAGAGCGTGCGCATATTCGCTAAGTCGCATTCGCCGCCACCTTCAGCCACGGGAACGACGTGGTCGGCATCCCACAGGCTGCGGCGCCAGTCCTCTTTCAACTTCCATTCTTTCAGAAATTGGCGGCGCGCCCGGTAGTCGAGCTTGCGAAATTCTTTCCGCAGAGACTCTGTCGAGATGCCGCACACGGCGCACACTCCGCGATCGCGCGCCAAAACCTGCTCGCGCAAATAGCCGGGGTCCGTGCGCAATTTCCACTCGTGCACACAATCCGGTGAGCAGAACGTGCGCCGGCCGCGCGGCACTTCGATGGCGCACCATCGGCACAACGCACGGCCATTCTGCCCTCTCGGCAGCGAGCGCAGTTCCGCCCAGCCGCCTTTGCTGACCCTCTGTCGACTGGGCGTCAAGTCAAACTCGCAGCTCGTAACCGAGCCCGCGCATGCCCTCGATGATCCGCGCGCGGATGGCCCCGGCTTCTTCCGAGGAAAGCGTGCGCTCGGGCGACCCAACAGTCAGCCGGAACGAAACGCTCTTCGTATTCTCGGGAAGCGGCGGTCCGGAATATTGCCGCACATATTCGATGGATTCCAGCAGTTCTCCCGCGAATTCCTTGAGTTTACTTTGCAAATCCGCCACCAGTTCCCGGGCTCCCGCGATCACCGAGAGATCGAACTGGCTCGAAGGATAACGCCGCAAGGGTGTGTACGTTTTATCCCGCGACCGGAGCTTCTGCACAACTTCCAAATCCAGGTCGAGCACAGCCGCACGGCCTTCGAGCAGGTTCGGATACAGCTCGAACATCCGTCCCACTCGCTTCCCGCGCCACAAAATCTCCCCGGAACGGGCGGGATGTTCATACGCGCGTGCTGCCCCCGGACAAGTTTCCGCTCCCGGCATCAAGCATTCCGCCGTCCGCTTCAGCTCGAACAGATCCGCCCCATCCCCCTCTTTGCTGTAAATGGCGGCTACCAGGTGCGTGATCTCGCGCGGCAATCCGGAAGGCTGTTTATGGATCTCGCGCCCGATTTCGAACAGCCGGAACGCGTCGAAATGCTTCCGGTTCTGCGTGATGTTGCCGTAAATCTCGGGAAGGAGCGACATTCGCAACAGGTTTTGATCCGATGCGATCGGATTCGCGACGCGCACGTGATCATCTGGCTCAAACCCGAACTTTCGCGCCAGGTCTTCGCTGACGAACGAGTAGTTGTGGACTTCTGTGAACCCTTGCGCCGTGAACATAGCGCGCGCCGCACGGTGGAATGCGCGCGATTCCTCTTGCAGCGGTACCGTGTCCAAAACGGCCGGAGCCACGGGCGTAATCGAATCGTAGCCCACCATGCGCCCGACCTCTTCCACCAGATCGTCCTTGAGTGAGATGTCTTTCGTTGCGCGCCACGATGGGATCGTGACCAAGAGGACGTCGGGCCGGACTTCGCGCACGCCAAATCCCAGGCTCTGCAGGATGTCGCGAATCTCGGCGCCCGCAACTTCGCGCCCCAGCTTCCGCACGACCCACTCGATCGGCAGCTCGACCTCGGGCGGCTCAGGCAGCGGGCGCTTCTGATCGACCAAGCCACCCACCAAACGCGCACCCGGCGAGACTTCTTGCATCAATTCCACGACGCGCGCTAGGCCGCGCACGGTGTTGACGGGGTCCTGCGATTTTTCAAACCGCATCGAGGCGTCGGTGCGCAGCTTGATGTCCACCGAGGTGCGGCGAACGCTCGCCGCCTGAAAATTGCCGCTCTCGAAAACAACGTTTGTGGTTTTCTCTGAAATCGCGGTACCCAGGCCGCCAATCACGCCGGCAATCCCGATCGTTCCCGCGGCATCCGCGATCACCAGGTTGCTCGGCTTAAGCGCATACTCTTCCTCGTTCAGCGCCACAATGCGCTCGCCATCCCTTGCCGGACGGACGAAGATGGTGTCGCCGTTCAGCCGGTCGCGATCATACGCATGCATCGGCTGAGCCAGTTCGGCCATGATGTAATTCGTCAGGTCAACGATATTGTTGATGGGATTCAGACCGATGGCGCTCAACCGGTACTGGAGCCAAAGCGGCGACGGCGCCACCTTCACGTTTTCGAAAACTAACGCGCTGAAACGCGCGCACAAATCGAAATCCGCAATCGCGACCTTCACTGGCGACGGCCCGCCGGGAAGAAGTTCCAGCTTCACTGGATCGCCGAGACTGCGCCGCGAGATCGCCGCAACCTCTCGCGCCATACCGAAATGCCCCCACAAATCCGGCCGGTGGTTGATGGACTTGTTATCGATCTCGATCACACTATCGGGCTCGCAGCCGGCAATCGCCGCGCCTTCGACAATCCCATCGCCATCGCGATTGATGCCGAGTTCGGCGCCGCTGGCCAGCATACCGTCGCTCTCGATTCCGTGGATGATTTTCTTTCCCAACGGCACATAAACCGTTGTCAAACCCGCACGGCAGTTGGACGCGCCGCAGACCACCGTCTTCGCACCATACTTGCTCGTCTCGACGCGCGCCTTCACGTTATGCGAATTCGCAATGGGCTCGACCGACTCCACTCGCGCCGCACATGCGGAGCCCAGGTATGCGCCCACCTCCTCGATCCCCTCGCACTCCGCCGTCTTCATGGTGATGAGGGCTTCGAGCTTCGCGGGCAGGATGTCCAACCCGTCGACGTATTCGCGAATCCAGTTATAAGAGAATTTCAAACTTCTCTGCGCCTCTGCGTCTCTGCGGTCAAATTAGAATTGTTGCAGGAAACGTAAGTCCCCGCTCTGTAGCAGGCGGATGTCCTCGATGCCGTAGCGCATCATCACCAGCCGTGTCAGTCCCAACCCGAAAGCAAATCCGTTCCATTCCTCAGGATCGATACCGCTCATACGGAGCACGTTGGGATTCACCAGGCCGCAACCCAGCTGCTCCACCCAGCCGCTGTGTTTGCACACCGGGCAACCTTCGCCGCCGCAGATAAAGCATTGAATGTCGAGCTCAAATCCCGGCTCAACAAACGGAAAGAATCCCGGCCGCAACCGAACCGAGACTTCACGCCGGAACACCTCGCGCAGCAGCGTCTTCATGAAATACAGAAGATGCGCCACCGAAACATCGCGATCGATCATCATGCCCTCGATTTGGCAAAACGTGTGCTCGTGCGACGCGTCCACGCTCTCGTTGCGAAATGCGCGTCCGGGCGCAATCATGCGCAGCGGCGGCCGGAACCGCTCCATTCCCCGCACCTGGACTGGCGAGGTGTGCGTCCGCAGAAGATTGCCGTCCGTCAGCCAGAACGTGTCCTGCGTATCACGCGCCGGGTGCTCCCGCGGAATGTTCAACGCGTCGAAATTGTGATATTCAGTCTCGACTTCGGGCCCATCGAGCACCATAAACCCAAGCGACACAAAGAGATCCTCAATCTCCATCTGGATCTGGGTGATGGGATGCAGGCTTCCCGGCCGGGGTCCTGGCGCCGGGATCGTGAGATCTACCCATTCCGCATCCAGCCGCGCCGTCAGCTTGGCCTCATCGAACTTGCTTTTCCGCCGCTCGAAAGCCTCTTCCAGCGCTTGTTTGGCGGCATTCAGCAGCTTTCCTGCGCGCGCGCGCTCATCGGAAGCGAGCTTGCCCATCTCCTTACTGATCTGCGCCAGCGCCCCTTTGCGTCCAAGGGCTTCCACGCGAACGGCGTCAAGTTCCTCGACGGAGCGGGCAGCCTCGATGCGAGCGCACGCATCCGCTTGCAGCGCGCGAATTTCCTCTTCTAACATGAACCGAACATTTTAGCAGCATTGATTGGATTGCGTCTGCCAGTCCAAAATGGTATGTTTTACGTGAAGTGATTTCCCAACCGCGGCTAGACCCTCAGTCCGAAGTGCCCCTGTATCAGCAACTCTACCGGCATTTCACCGAGCTGATTCGATCAGGCTCGCTAAAGCGCGGTGAGCGACTGCCACCCACTCGCGAATTGGCTGGCCTACTTGGACTGAACCGAACAACTGTCTCTGCCGCTTATGAGCTTTTGGAAGCGGATGGTTTAATTGCCGGCCATGTCGGACGCGGAAGTTACGTTACAGGCGGCGAAACTCCTGGCGTCGAAGGTCTGAATTGGAGTGCGATTCTGGAGCCAGTTGCCGCGAGCGCGGCCCAACCAGTCGTTGCTGGCGCCATCAGCTTTGCCGTTTCCCGTCCATCCGAGGACCTGTTTCCCGTGGATGATTTTCGCGCCAGCTGCCGGGAAGTGATGGCGGGCGCGGATTTTGCCTCGGTGCTGCAACTCGGTTCTCCCGGAGGATACGAGCCGCTGCGGCAGTACCTGATCGAAGCCGCGCAGCAAGAAGGTGTGATGCGTCCGGGCGACGACCTCATGATCACCAGCGGCTGCCAGCAGGCACTGGATCTCGTGCGCGGCGTGCTGCTCCGGCCGGGAGATCGTGTCGTGGTGGAAGAGCCCGTTTTTCCAGGATTGAAGAACCTTTTCGTCAAAGGCGGCGCGGAACTGGTTGGCATTCCGGTGAATGCCGACGGCGTGGATCTTTTGCAACTCGAGCGAGCACTGGCGAAGGCGGCGGCGAAGGCAGTTGTCGTCACCTCGAATTTTCAGAATCCGACCGGCGCCACTCTGAGTCGGGATGCGCGCACAACTGTTTTGAGGCTGGCGCGTGCAGCGGGTGCGGCGCTTATCGAAAACGATATCTATGGGCAGTTGCGCTATGAAGGCGCACCGGTCCCCACCATCAAGCAAATGGACGAGACCGGCGACACCATCCTGTTGCGGAGTTTTTCGAAAATCTCATTTCCCGGGCTGCGCGTCGGGTGGGCAATCGGTCCCCGCGCTTTTATTGCGCGCATGATGGAAGCCAAGCATCTGTCTGATCTGCATAGCGATCAGCTCTCGCAAGCCGCGTTGTTGCGCTTTGCTGTGACGGGGCGCCTGGAAGCGCATCACCAGCGTGTGTTGAAGTCCGGCGCGGAGCGTCTGGCGGCAACACTGACCGCGTGCCAGCGTTACCTGCCGGAGGGAACTGAGTTCACGCGCCCGCAGGGTGGAATGAATCTTTGGATTCGTCTGCCCGAGCCGCTGGATACCGGCGAACTACTGGCGCGTGCACAACGCGAAGGCGTGACCTACCTGCCCGGAAAGTATTTCAGCGTCAACCGGCCGCAACCGGGGGCGCTGCGCTTGAGTTTTGCTGGTCTTGAGCCCGCGCAGATTGAAAAGGGCGTGAGGATTCTGGGAGAGATTTTTTCTAGCGAGTTGGAAAGGCTGCGGGGCGCCTGGAACCGGGAACCCGTGCCCGCCATGGTTTGAAATCGAACAGGAGAGCTTATGTATTTGGACGACACATTTCGTGTAAAGGTTGGGTTGGCGGAAATGCTCAAGGGCGGCGTCATCATGGACGTCACCAACGCCGAGCAGGCGCTGATCGCTGAGAAGGCAGGCGCAACCGCAGTTATGGCGCTGGAACGCGTTCCCGCGGACATCCGTAAAGAGGGCGGGGTTGCACGCATGGCGCCCATCAGCAAGATCCGCGAGATCATGCAGACGGTCAGCATCCCGGTGATGGCGAAGGCGCGCATCGGCCACTTTATGGAGGCGCGGATCCTCGAAGTATTGGGCGTGGACTATGTCGACGAGAGCGAGGTTCTCACGCCCGCCGACGAAGAGCACCACATCGATAAGCGCGGCTTCAAAGTTCCGTTCGTTTGCGGCGCCCGTAATCTGGGCGAGGCGCTGCGGCGGATCGCCGAAGGGGCGGCCATGATTCGCACCAAGGGCGAAGCCGGCTCGGGCAATATCGTCGAGGCGGTGCGGCACATGCGCACGATTCAGAAAGAAATGAAGCAGCTCACGGTGCTCGGCAAGGAAGAACTGGTGGCGGAGTCCAAGAAACTGCAAGCGCCACTGGAGTTAGTGGAGCACGTGGCGCAACATGGCAAGCTGCCGGTGCCCAATTTCTCCGCGGGCGGTATCGCGACTCCGGCCGACGCCGCGCTCGTGATGCAACTAGGCGCCGAAGCCGTGTTCGTGGGCTCAGGGATTTTCAAATCCGACGATCCCGAAGCGCGGGCGCGGGCTGTGGTGAAAGCCGCGACCTATTTCAACGATCCGCAGAAGCTGCTGGAAGCCAGCGAAGGGCTGGGCATCGGCATGCACGGAATCGATATCTCAAAATTGCAGGAATCGGAGCTGTTGCAAACCCGGGGCTGGTAGATGAAGAAGATAGGGGTGCTGGCACTACAGGGCGATTTCGAAGCGCACAGCCAGGCTCTCGCGCGGGCGGGAGCCGAGCCGGTGCTCACCCGCACAGCCGCCGACCTCGAAACCCTGGATGGACTCGTGATCCCGGGCGGCGAAAGCACCACCATGCTGAAGCTGATGGCCATCGAAAACCTGTTCGACCCCCTCGCCGACTTCGGCCGCCGCCGGCCCATCTTCGGCACATGTGCTGGAGCCATCCTGCTGGCCAGCGACGTCACTCACCCGGCCCAGCAAAGCCTTGGGTTGATGAATTTGACCGTGGAGCGAAACGGCTATGGCCGCCAGATCGATAGCCGTGTCGCTCATGTTGCACCAGCGCCGGAATTCGAGCAACGCACGCGCTCCGGCGAACTCGAGGCCGTGTTCATTCGCGCGCCTATCATTCGCCGCGTGGGGCCAGAGGCCCACGTGCTGGCGACTTACCAAGGCGACCCCGTGCTTGTGGAACAGGGCCGCCACCTCGTGGCTACCTTTCACCCGGAGCTAAGCTCGGATTCACGGGTCCACGAGTTTTTCCTATCTAAACTGTGAAACGTGCTAAACGGAAACGCGTGCTCTTTGTTTGCATCGGCAATTGCTGCCGCAGCCAGATGGCGGAAGGGTTCGCGCACGAATACGGCGCCGATATTGTCGCGGCCGAAAGCGCGGGGCTGGCGCCGGCGGGCATGGTAGTCGACGAGACGGTCCGCGCTATGGCCGATAAGAGCGTCGATATCTCCGGCCAGTACTCCAAGGCCTTCCGCCTGGATGAGGCCAATGAATGCGATCTCGTGGTAAATATGAGCGGCGTGGGGCTGCCCGAGGGCGTCCAAACAACGGTGATCGAGTGGAATGTTCGCGATCCGATCGGGCAGTCCGATGAAGTGTACAAACAAGTGCGCGACCAGGTGGAAGCTTTGGTCACGGACCTGATCTGGAAATTGCGCGGCACACAGGCGCAGCGCCGAGTGTAAGCCAGTTTACCCAGCCCGTCCAGGCTAAGTAGGAATGTTGCTCCGCCCAAACCTCCGCGCAAACCTTGCCTCCTATGTGACATCCGCGTACAATCGTTGCCACTGGGCCGACTTCGGTTGTCGGAGGAGCTGAAATGCGTACGCTCGTAGCCTCGTTGGTGATCACAGGCGGTTTGTTGGCGGGGAACACCGAACCGTCTACCATCACTTTCAACAAGCAGGTCTTGCCGGTGTTGCAGAAGCGCTGCCAGGAGTGCCACCGTCCCGGCGAAGCCGCGCCATTCTCCATGCTGACGTACAAAGAAGCTCGTCCTTGGGCTAAAGCCATGAAAGAGGCCGTGCTGACCAAGAAGATGCCGCCGTGGTTTGCAGATCCCGCGTACGGCCACTTCTCCAACGATCGCCGGCTGACTCCTGAGGAAATCCAGACGCTGGTTTCCTGGGCCGACCAAGGGGCCGCGGAGGGCGATCCCAAGGATGCCCCGGCGCCGCTCAAATTCACGGAAGGCTGGACCATCGGCAAGCCCGACGTGGTTTATGAAATGCCCGTCGAATACAAAGTGCCGGCCAAAGGGACTATCGAGTACACCTACTTCCTGTTGCCGAGAGCATTCACGGAAGACAAGTGGATCGAGAAGATCGAAGTACGGCCGGGATCGCGATCGGTGGTGCATCACGTTGTAATGGTGGCGCGCCCGCCGGGATCGAAGTGGCTGGAAGAAATGAAGCCTGGAGTGGCCTGGGTCCCGTCTCACGATAGCGAGGAGAAACGTCAAGTAGATACCGGCGAGGGGGAGTTTCTCCTGGGAGACATAGAAATGATTTCCGTCTACGTTCCCGGCGGTGTGGCTTATCAGACCGCGCCCGGCCAGGCCCGCCTTGTCAAGGCCGGAACGGATCTGATTTTTCAGATGCATTACACCGCTAAAGGCAAGGAGACCGCCGACCGGTCTCGAGTAGGAATCATTTTCGCCAAGCAACCGACTCGCGAGCGCGTGGTCAATACCTTTATCATGAATGATCGCTTCCGCATTCCACCGGGTGCGCCGGATCAGGTGGTAGATGCCAAAGTCACGGTAAATCGTGACGCCACGCTGCTCAATTTTTTCCCGCACATGCATGTTCGCGGGAAGTCGTTCGAGTATCGGGTGACTTATCCAAACGGCAAGTCCGAAACACTGTTCTCGATGCCGAAGTACGACTTCAACTGGCAGATCACTTATCAACTCGCGCAGCCTTTGAAGCTCCCCAAGGGGACAGTGCTAACGGCCGTTGCGCATTACGACAATTCGCCTAACAATCCGTACAATCCCGACCCCGCGAAGGAAGTCTTCTGGGGCGATCAGACCTGGGATGAGATGCTCGCCGGATTTGTCGACTTCGCCATCCCGGTGAATGCGGACCCCAACGAGTTGGCCGCGCCGAAGAAGGATACAAGCAAGGACAAAGATAAAGAGCAGAAGTCGGGCGGATAGCGGCCCCGTAACCCAAATTCTGCCTATTTTTGGCCGCCCTGCCGCATCCCGTCGCGTTACAATAAAAGCATGGAGTACCGGCCCGCCAACGCGCGTCCTAGCCTCTTCGGTTCTGATTAGTAATCCTCCTCACTGGTCCGTCTGTTCCAGGTAAGAAAACAAGAAAAATTGGAGGATTTATGAAGAGGAGCACGCTGGATGCGGTTCGTCCGGACCTGCCGCTGGTTCATGGCGCTCTGCCAGGGCCGCGTGCGCGGCAGATCATCGAGCGGGATAAGAAAGTCATTTCGCCGTCGTATACACGTAGCTATCCGCTGGTTGCGAGCCGCGGTGAGGGGGCCATCGTCGAAGACGTCGACGGCAACCGTTTTCTGGATTTCAATGCAGGCATCGCCGTTGTGGCGACGGGCCACTGTCATCCTAAAGTGGTCGCGGCCATTCAGCGGCAGGCGGCCGAGTTGGTGCACATGTCGGGCACCGACTTCTATTACGAAAATATGGTGGCGCTGGCGGAGAAGCTGGTGGAACTCGCGCCGGGCGGCGGGGAACGGCGGGTTTCATTCGGGAATTCGGGGACGGAAGCTATCGAAGCTGCGCTCAAGTTGGCGCGCTACTCGACCGGCCGCGAGAAGTTCATCGCGTTTCTAGGCGCCTTCCACGGGCGCACGTTGGGATCGCTCGCGCTGACGGCGAGCAAGCCGGTGCAGCGCCGCGGGTTCAGCCCGTTGATGCCGGGTGTGCATCACATTCCGTACGCGTATTGTTACCGCTGCGCATATGGAAAATCGCCGGACAAGTGCGCGGTTGAGTGCGCCAAGGTGATCGAAGACCAGCTTGTGAAGACGATTCTACCGGCCGACGAAGTGGCGGCGATCGTACTCGAGCCGGTTCAGGGCGAGGGTGGCTACGTGGTCCCGCCGCAAAAATTCTTCGACGAACTGGCGCGCATCGCCAAGCGTTTTGGTATGCTGCTGGTTTTCGACGAAGTGCAGTCGGGGATGGGCCGGACCGGGAAGATGTGGGCGGCGGAGCATTTCAACGCCTCGCCCGACATTCTGGCGGTGGCCAAGGGAATCGCCAGCGGGTTGCCGCTGGGCGCAACGGTGGCACGCGCGGACCTGATGACCTGGCCGCCGGGCGCGCACGCTTCCACGTTTGGGGGCAATCCGGTTTCCTGCGCGGCGGCGCTCACGACCATCGAGCTGCTGGAAAATGAGCTGGTGGACAATGCCGCTCGCATGGGTGCTTACATCATGGATCGGCTGCAGGATTGGCCCGCGCGTTTCCCGATTGTGGGCGAGGTCCGCGGACTGGGGCTCATGATCGGCATTGAGCTGGTGCGCGATCGCGAGACGCGGGAACGGGCGCCGGTGGCCCGGAACCGTGTGCTCGAGCTGGCGTTTGAGCGCGGCCTGCTGGTGCTGGGGGCGGGGGAGAACTCGATCCGGTTGTGCCCGCCGCTGGTGATCACGCGCGACCAGGCTGGCTTCGCCGTGGACGTGCTCGAAGAGTGCCTGAAAATCGCGATTCAAGAAATGTGAGAGTACTGGACGTCGGCTGCGGGATCAACAAGCGGCCCGGCGCCATCGGTATCGACCGCAATCCCGCGAGTCGCGCCGACGTCCTGTGCGACTTAAATAACTTTCCGTACCCGTTCCGCGAAAACAGCTTCGACCGTGTTCTGGCGATTCACGTTATCGAGCACGTAGACGACGTGATCGCTTCCATGGAGGAGTTTCACCGCCTGGTGCGCGCGGGCGGCACGGTGCGCATCGAGACCCCGCATTACACCGACTTCAGCAGCTTCTGCGACCCCACGCACCGCAGCCACCTGAACAGCTTCTCCTTCCGCTATTTTGGGCCGGACCACGGTGGCTTTGGCTACTACTCGAAGGCCCGCTTCCGCCAGATTTCCGTGTACGTGAAGCTGCTGGCGTTCTGGCGATGGCTGGGCTTCGAGTTTCTGGTGAACCATTTTCCGCGGTACCGGCGATTTTGGGAATATTACCTCTGCTATGTCGTGCGCGGGAAGGTGATGGAGTTTGAGTTTGAGGTGGTGAAGTGAGACATGGTCAGATGACAATTTCGGTACTATTCTTGGACTATGAAAAACAAGACGGTAGGCGCGACTGAGTTCAAAGCCAAGTGTCTTGCTTACCTCGACGAGATCGAACGGCATGGTGAGCCTATCACCATAACTCGGCGAGGCCGCCCTGTAGCAGTTCTCGGCCGGGCTAAGCCGGCACCTTGGAAATCGCCTGCCAACAATTGGGCCGGAAACGTCGAGATCGTGGGCGATATTGTGAGCGACATGTCCGAGCTGTGGAATGTCGCCAACAAAGATCGCGAGTGAGTCGCCTGCAACCTCTCGTAACGTCAGATCAGCGTATTATTGAGTCGAAACTGGTACCGGTGGTCGTCTAATGCCCGTCCCTCACCTGCCCGAATGTGCATGATCCTCACCGCTCTGGGTCGTCTCCGGTACATACCGGCGATGCAGGCTCTGCAGTTGCCTCGAATGTAAGACACCGCTGCGATGCAAGACGCACTTACACAGCAGCCAGAGAATTTGAAATCCGTAAACCGAGCTCTGAACGAACGAAGCCGACGACGCTTCCTTCATGTATCGCGTGGGGACAGGAACTTCGGCGATGCGCCCGCGAAGCTCCACAATTTGCGCGATGATTTCCTGGTCGAAAACGAAGCCGTCGGAGTTCATCTGGAAATTGACCTCATCGAGCACCTGGCGGCTGAAGGCACGGTATCCGGTGTGGTATTCCGCTAAACGCAGCTTGAAGACGACATTCTCCAAGTAAGTCAGCGCTCTGTTGCCGACGTACTTCCACCACGGCATCCCCTGATCGACTGCGCTTCCCCCGAGTAGCCGCGATCCAAGCACGACATCGGCCGCGCCCGCCTGGATTGGCGCGATGACCTCCGGTAGCAAAGTGGGATCGTATTGATAGTCCGGATGGACCATCACCACGATGTCGGCGCCGGCGTTGAGAGCTTCCCGGTAACAGGTCTTCTGGTTAGCTCCATAGCCGTAGTTGCGGTTATGTACGAAAAGCTCGAGACCAAGCTCCCGGGCTATCTCACGTGTCTGATCGGTGCTGCCGTCATCCACGACGATCACTAAGTCAACCAAGTGCTGCGGGAGTGCCGCATAAGTCATGCGGAGCGTGCGGGCCGCATTGTATGCCGGCATGACGACAACGACCTTCGCCTTGGCTCCGGTGCTCATTCGCTCTCCGCAACCACGACCATCTGATAGGCAAATAGAGTGGGCCACATCCTAGCCGCAACTAAGTACGCGGATTCAAGCACGGCCGCTAAACCGGGCTGGTTCGGCAACGCAAGGCTGAACGGAATTACGCTCGGCCGAACAATGGTAATCTTAAACCCACTCTGAGTTAGAAGGTCCTTCCAACCCTTCCACATATAAAAATGTAGGTGCGTCCGATCGAATAAACCGCGATCGTCCTGCGGAAACTTCCCGAATAGAACGTTCAGACGAAAGTAAATGTTGCCGCTGTTGGGCAGGGAGGCGATTAGCTTTCCTTTTGCGGCCATTTTGGATCGAATCTGCCGCAACAAAACTTCCGGATCGCGGAGGTGTTCCAGAAGATCGGCGCAGACCACGAAGTCAAAGGTGCCGTCCATCGGCGGTAGCCCGCGATCCAAGTCAGCTTCGAGAAATTGAATTCCGTCGGGAAAGCTCCGCTCTCGCGGCGCCGGCGCGTCAATCGCCGTTGTAGAGAAGCCGCGCTCCGCAAATAATCGGCTGAGGTATCCATCCGCGCATCCAACGTCCAGCAACCGGAGCCCACTTCCGTTCTCAGGCACCAGTTGCAAAACGATGCTATGGCTACTGTTCGCCTGCGGCTTGAGTACATACGGCGAGCTGGTACCGCTAGCTTCGCAGGTGGAACTAGCCATTACTGCGATTATCCCAGAGTGTCCGTCAGGTTCGCTGCAATCTGGGTTCCTGGTGCAACGTGAGTTTCGCCGAGATTTCTGGCGCCCGCAGACTACTTTGCTTTGAGAATCATGCTCGCTCTCTTCTACCGTATTGCCGACCGCGCCCGCCACCACGCACGCCGGCGGCGTACCGATCCTGATTTTGCCGCCGGCCGCCGTGGTGAGGACCTCGCCCATCGCTTCCTGCGCCGCGAGGGATTCACGATCGTCGCGCGCAACTACCGCCCGCGCGCGGGCGCAGGAGAGATCGATCTCATCGCCTGGGAAAAGGATCAGCTCGCCATCATCGAGGTCAAAACGCGTGCCACAGGCGAGTTCGGGGCGCCGGAAAGCGCGGTCAATCCCGAGAAACAGTTGTATCTCGTACGCGCCGCTCGCGACTACGCGAGGCACGCAACCGTGGACTGGGGCACCGTGCGGTTCGATATTGTCAGCATCTTGTTGACCAAACCGCCCCGAATCAGTTTGCTCCGGGATGCCTTCCGGCCCAGGCGGACGTTATAATAACCTCTCGCGGGCATCGTTGGCCCGCGCGCTTCTGGTGCACACCGACGTGCAGGCCATGACGCCTGCGCTGACAAAGGCTTTCATCGAAATTGCCGGAACTTCGTAAAGACCCCATCACGGGCCGCTGGGTCATCATATCCACCGACCGCGCTCGCCGCCCCTCGGACTTCAGTCGCGAGCCGGTCGTCATTCCACCGCCCACTCGCTTCTGTCCCTTCTGCTACGGAAACGAGCAGAAGACGCCGCCGGAGGTGCTGGCCTATCGCGTGAACGGCGGCGCCAATCAGCCCGGCTGGTCGCTCCGCGTCATCCCCAACAAGTTCCCCGTGCTGGGTATCGAAGGCGATCTGAGCCGGCAAGGTGACGGCATGTTCGACAAGATGGCCGGCATCGGCGCGCACGAGGTAATCGTCGAAACTCCCGAGCATACCGCGACGCTGGCCACCATGGGCGAGAAGCAAGTGGAGGATGTGCTCTGGGCGTTCCGCGAGCGTGTGCTCGATTTGCGCAAGGATCGCCGCTTGCTTTATATTCTGCTCTTCAAGAATCACGGCGAGCATGCAGGCGCCACGCTCGAACACGCGCATTCGCAGCTCATTGCGCTGCCAGTGATTCCGAAGCGCGTGAAGGAAGAGTTGGACGGCGCGCAGGTGTACTACAACTTCAAAGAGCGCTGTGTCTTCTGCGACATCGTGCGCCAGGAATCACAGGCCGGGGCTCGCCTGGTGACGGAAACCGAGCGGTTCGTCGTGATTGAGCCCTACGCCGCGCGTTTTCCATTCGAGACCTGGATCGTACCCAAGCGCCACGACTCACACTTCGAGGAGTGTGGTGCTCCGGATTTGCAGAATCTGGCCTGGGTGCTGCGCTCCACCTTACGCAAGCTCGATAAAACTCTCGAGCGGCCGGCCTACAATTTCCTGATCCACACCGCCCCCGTGCAGGAAGCTGGCATGCCGCACTACCATTGGCACATCGAGATCATGCCTCGGCTCACAAAGGTGGCTGGGTTCGAGTGGGGAACGGGATTCTATATCAATCCGACGCCGCCCGAGGAATCGGCGCAGTTTTTGCGCGAAGCGGGACTGGGGTAGGAGCGTTATGATGAGGGAGGCATGTACTACCTAGCCGTCGCCTTCATCACTGGATGTTTGGCCATACTCTTGGGCGTGACTCCCGTCGGCGATCTGTTCGAAACCTTTCGCGACGAATTCGATCGCTTTCGCGATTCGCTCTATGGGTTGCAATTGAAACCAGTCCGCCGCATGGTCAACTTAAACCGAGGCGGACGGTTACACGGTCAAATCTGGTTCGCCGTAGCCGGCGTGGCCTTGATCCTGTTCGCGCTGCTTGCTTATCTGGCGAGTTAGCATTAAGCCACGGGCCATGCAACGATGATGGGCGAGAGCATTCTCTGGGAACTCACCAAACTGCGCCGACACATGGGTGGCACTGCCGGCGTGTCGCTTTATGTTTTGTGCGTAGCTGTGCTCGGCATTGTGGCCCCGTTGTATTTCGGTTTCGCTCTCGTCGAAGTCCGTGTGCTGCTGATGTACGCGTGCCTGCCGTTGCTCTTCGTGCCGCCGGCTGTGGCCGAGTCTGTCGCAGGGGAACGGGAACTCAAGCCTGATACAAGCGCGCAACGCCGCGAATGGCTCAACAGCAAGATTGGTGCGGGCGCCGTCTATGGATGGCTCTCGGTCGTCGTCACCCTCGCGCTGGCCCTTGTGTCGCTCCGAGTATCGCTCGGGAGCTATCTCGATCTTCCCCTGCTGTTTGCATCCGGCTTGGCGTTGGTGAGCCTGGCGTCATCACTGTTCGCCGCGTGTCTTGCGGCTGCCGTCGCTACGGGCGCGCGCAGCGCCAAAGCCGCCAAGCGGACCATGCGCCAGGGACTGCTGCTTCTGCTAATCGTTCTCCTGTATCTTTCGCGTCAACCCTGGGCGTGGACGCGGCGGCTCGCCATCCCCGAAAACGGCCCGGGCTTTTTGGAATTCACCGTAGTGCTCTCTGTCGTTCTCGTGGGTTTTTCGGCGGGCTTGGCTAAGCTGGCGATGCACTCAGTTGAGTCAACTGAGATTCGCCTCAATCTCTGACGCCGGCGCTCACTCAGCGCCAGGCCTTTGACAAGGGTTGAATACTCGTCACCAGTTGAACGCCCAACACGTCGTCCCGCGTTCCCGGAACGTCGTTGCTCCTGAGCCATTCGTAGCCGATCTTGAACAACTGCCATCGATCCGGCCGGTAGCCGATGGCGAACTCGTAGGCCTGCACGTTAGCCTCGAAAGGTTCGCTCGTCCAATGAGTGAAATCGGCCGCGCGGCCATTGCGCTGATCCGCCACCCGCAGCGCGGCGTAGAAGCGGGGCGTTAGCACTGCCTTCACCTCGGCATACGCAATAGATGTACTCGGAGAGATGCGGAAGCCGGGAGAGTCGAAATGGAACCACTGCCATTCTCCGCTCGTGCTCCAGCGCCCACGCGCCCATTGCGCGTCGAGTCCGGCGCCGGTTGCGGGAAAGTCACTCACCGTCTTTCCTGGTGGGAGAAATGCGGCCACCGCCTGATTCAGATATGGTCCTTGAAAGACCGAGCCTCCCACGCGAAAGCCCGGAATGACCGTGTATCCGCCGCCAGCGGCCCATTGAGCGTGCTGGCTGCCGGAAAGAAGGTTTTGAGGATTGGCGGGGGAACTGTTGGTTAGCTGCAAACGCGCGTCCAGCTTATGGACCGCAAGGTCTACTTCGATTCCTGGCAATCCGTAGAGAGTAACCGGCGTCAAACCGTAGTTGTTTGCTTGCCAGCCGCCGCATGGGCTGCCGGTCCAAGGAACGCCGCCGCTTTGCGCAGCATTGCAAGTTAACTGAAGTGGAGGAAGCTTTAGATAGGTCGAGTAACTCAGCGGCTGATCTAAAAGCGGATTGTCCGCGTCATCGTAGTGCAAAGGAAATGAACCGAACGCCGAGACGAGCTGCCCGGCCTTGACTAGTAGTGTCGCCGACTTATATGTCGTTGTGTAACCAACGAATGCCTGGACGGCCTGCGCCTCTATTTTACGGTCGGCTTCGAACGCATCGTAATAATAGAAAGGCGTCGAACGGAGCTGGATCGACGCATACGCAAACCAATGCGCATTCAGTCTCAGGCTCGGGGAGAAGGCTGCATGGAACGCTCCGGCCAATGGGCCAGCGGCCGGATTGTCTCCTTGCATGCGGTGCGAGTACAACGCTCCGCCCGTGATCGTCACCGGCACCGCGATCCCAGTCTCAGCTTCCTGCGCCGTGACTGGCAGCGAGAACGCAGCCAGCAATAGAATCCCCGCCAGACATCTATGTGCGAGCATATGTCTCCTCGTGGGGAGCGGGCCGCGTGGCCTGAGTCGGAAGAAGCAGGGTAAACCAGAAAGTGGAACCCAGCCCCACTTTGCTCTCTACGCCGATTGCGCCGCCCATTCTCTCCACAAGCTGCTTGGAAATCGCGAGGCCGAGTCCCGTGCCGCCGTAGCGCCGAGTAACCGAGCCATCCGCTTGCACGAACTTCTCGAAAATCACGGAAAGCTTGTCCGGCGCCACTCCAATCCCCGTATCTTCGACAGAGATGCGAAACGACGTCTCGGTCCCCGTCTGCTCTCCTTCCACGCGGATGATCACTTGGCCCTCGTCTGTGAACTTCAGCGCGTTCGACACCAGGTTCGTCACCACCTGGCCGATGCGTTTTGCGTCGCCTATGACTCCCGTTGGGAGTCCGGCAGCGTAGCGGACATCCAGTGCCACGCCCTTTTCCCTTGCCCTCGCCGAATGCAGTGCGGCTACCTGGTCCACAACCTTTCGCAAGTCGAATGGCTCCGGGTTCAGAGTCGTCTTGCCTGCCTCCATCTTGGAAAAATCTAAAATGTCGGAGAGGATCGCCATCAGTGAACTGGAACATTCGTGGACGGTCTCGGCATACTCGCGTTGTTCCTCATTGAGCGTGGTTTCCAGGAGCAAGCCATTCATGCCGATCACGCCGTTCATGGGAGTGCGGATTTCGTGGCTCATGTTGGCCAGGAACTCGCTCTTGGCGCGGTCGGCCGCTTCCGCGGCTTCTTTGGCAGCCTTGAGTTCGTCCGAATAGCGGCCGGCGGCCGCGGCGGCACGGTTCCAGGCTCGCGCAAGAAGATTGATTTCGCGCGTTCCTGAGTCTTCCGGCAAGTCGGCTGGCAGCTCGCCCGTGCTCTCGCTCCGTTTCAGCCGCGCAATGAAATCCTGAATCGGCTTCGTCACTGCCCAGGAAGTCAGTAGCGCCAGAAGAAGCGTAAGCAAGGCGCCAGCCCCTCCAATTCCTGCAAAGGCCTGCGCCAGGCTCGAGAGAAAGTTATCTACCGCCTGATCTAAAGAGTAAAACATCAGCAGTTTGTACTCTCCGCCCAGGCCTGCTCTTCGCAACGGCAGTACGAGATATTTCTCGTCATTCAACTTCAACTCGCAGCCATCTGAATTGGTGGTGCAAGATCCGTTCAAGCCCCGCTCGATCTGCCGATGCATGCTCTGTGGCAACGTACTTCGTAGCAATCTTCCACGATAAGTCAAAGCCACGTTGCCAATAGAGTTCAACAATGCCAGATCGAATTGCTTCCCCAGCGCCAGGTGGCCAATCGGCTCTCCATTCAGACTGATCGGCGCCGTTTCCAGCTCATAGAGAATGCCATCCACATCCAGAAGTGACGCTTCGCTGGGAATCAGAGGTAGAAAATGGCACTCGGTCCAGCCTCCATTGCGTAGCTTCAAAGCTGCAATCGTCCGGTACTGCGCATCGGCGATCACCAACAGCTCATATCCCAGGCCATGCAGCAGTTGCTTGACCTGCTCCTCCACGGTACGCCGCGCCTCGGTTCGGAGCTCCGCATTCTCATCGGTTTCACGCACCAATCCGATAGATGCCTTCAGCCCGGCATTCTCTGTCAATAAATAAGCCACCTCCAGGGTTCGTTGTCTCTCACTTTCACTGGCCTTGACCAGCAGTACCTCCGAAGTGTGAACATAATCCCGAATGCCTTCGCGCGTTCTGTTCGTCAGCGCAACGCTGAATCCAATAAAGGCCACCGTCATTAACACAGATAGGGGTAAGAACGAAATCAGAAAGGTACGGGTGGGGAGCGACAGCTTGCGCATCAATGGCCGCGCTCTCCGTCGCGTACGGGAATGTCCATAACGACATTGATTCCGCCAGTTGCCGGTATGTGAATCTCTCTTCGGAAAAAGCCGGCATTCATATGCCACGCAACTAAGCTGTAGGTTCCCGGCGGAACGTCATGGAACGAGAAACTTCCGTCATCTCCGGGCCTCGTGTACCAGCGATTCGGAACGACGACGATCGCGGCGTACATATTCGGATGCAGGTGGCAGTAAACCTGTACGACTCCGGGTTGATCAAATTTCACGATCCGAGTCTGGCCCGCCGGATAGTAACCTAGATCGAACTTTTTCGCGCCGGAGAGAGAAAAGACGTTGTGAAAGATAGGATCGGCATTGGGAAAAGTTACGCTCGAGCCCGCCGGGATCACCACGAGTTGCGGCTCGAATCGCTGGCCTTCTTGTTTAAGTTCAGCGCGTCCGGGTTCCCCGGCGCCGGGCAGGCTCCCTTCCAGGAAGACCGCTACAGCACAGGACTCGTTGGCGGATTCGCCGTGGTCGTCCAGTGCCGCCGGCGATGTACCACGCAACTGATATGCCGGCAACGTCACTTGTTTCTTGCTGAGTCTCTTAGTGATTACGATGTGGCCAGTTAACTCTGCACCGAGGCCTGAAGGCGCAGGCAAGCTCAGGCATAAGGTAAGAGCCGGAATTACGAACGGACCCTTCATATCGAGGCGCTGCGGGACGCGTTTGTGAAACAGACTAACCGCTAAGTACCCTGATTTCGGGTTCTCACTGACACAGAGTGAGAATCTCCTGCACTCAGTGCCCCTGTTGCAATGTTAGTGTATTACGCTAGCGATAAACCAGTTATCTTTGATTAGCGTGGCAGGCCCATCATTAGTTGTATTTTGTAACAGGTGTTACCTACGCACTATTCGCAATCCGTTCCGCGGCCTGCTTTCCCATGCGCACGCAGTCCGGCACACCGATGCCATGGTAACCGTTCCCGGCTAGGTACAGCCCCGGTTGCGAGGCCATTCGTGCGTCCAGTTCCACCATGCGCTCTGCATGTCCCACGGTATACTGGGCCATGGAGCGTGGCCAGCGGAAAACCTCCGAGAACAACGGCTCTGCTCTAACTGCTGCGATCTCGCGAATCTCTTGGCGCATCGCGAACACCAGAGCGGCATCGGTCTCTGCCATGGCCGCGTCTCCGCCAGCGAAGCATCGCAGTACCGCGAGCGTCTCCGGTACCCGGTGTGGAAACTTGTTACCGACCCATGTGCAAGCCAGCAGCCTGCGCCGCTCGCGCTTCGGCACAAGAAAGCCGAATCCGCGCATCTGCTCGCGCACCGCGCTGCGTTCGAATCCCAATGCCACCGTAATGGACGAGTTATACCCGATGGAGGCCAGCAACTCTGCCCCACGCGCGTCCACCGTAGGCATCAGGCGCGCTGCCTGATGCGCTTCGCAGGCCAGAACCACTTGGTCCGCGCTCAGCCAGTCTCCCGCAAGCTGCAATCGGAATCCGTTGCGCACGCGTTCCATGGCGTTCACGGTTCCGTGCACGATAGTCGTCTGCCCGGCAGCTTTCCAGACAGCGTCCACCAGCGAGCCTAGCCCTTTGCGCAGTGTACGGAACAGCGGCTGACGCGGGCCGTCGGCTTTCGGCCGTTCCGCCAGTACGCCGCGCGTCAAACTTCCATATCGTTTCTCTATCTCCACGAAGCGCGGCAACACGCTCGTGACGCTGAGCTCCGCCGGGTCGCCTCCATAAATGCCCGCCAGCAGCGGCTCCGCCAGATAGTCCACCGCCTCCCGGCCGTAGTGCTCTTCCACGAATTCCGCGACCGATCGATCAGCCCGGCCCCCGGTCTCCGGCCGTCGAAAGTACTCCAACCCCATGCGCACCTTCGTGGGCCAGCTCACCAGCGGCGTCGTTACCATGGGGAAAATTTTGGTGGGCACAAGCATCTGAACGCCGTCAGGAAGCTCTACCAGGCGGCCCCGCCTGCGAATGTAAGTCACGCGCTCGTGGTCATTCGACCCGATCACTTCGTCTTCCATGCCCAGTTCGCGAATCAAATCCATCGCCCACGGTTTCACGGAAATGAAGCTATCGGGGCCGGCTTCCACCACGCAATTTTGAATGTGCTCGGTTTGAATGACGCCGCCCAGGCGCGGGCGCGACTCAATCAGCGTCGAAGAGATTCCAGCTTTGGAAAGGTAGTAAGCGGTGGAGAGGCCGGAGATCCCGCCTCCCACAATGGCAACCGAAGGCATTGCGCCGGACTACGGACGGAACTCCCGCACCATCTGCACCACGGCCTTCACGTTCTCTACCGGCGTCTCCGGCAGAATCCCGTGCCCCAGATTGAAAATGTGGCCCGGCCGCGCGCCCGTGCGTTTCAGCAGTTCGGCCACTCGCATTTTGAGCTCCGGAAGCGGTGCGAACAGCGCCACCGGGTCCAGGTTCCCCTGAATCGCCGACCGGTAACTGATATCCATCCACGCCTGGTCGATGTTGATGCGCCAGTCCACTCCCATCACATCGCCGCCCGCCGCATGTAGCTCGCGGAAGAACCCGGAAGCGCCCGTGCCGAAGTGAATGACCGGCACGCCAGTCGCGCGGATGCGTTCGATCAGCGCGCGCGAATAGGGCGCGGCGAAGCGCACATAATCGTCCGGCCCCAGTGCGCCCGCCCAGCTATCGAACACCTGGATCGCACGCGCTCCTGCGGCCACTTGGAGAGACGCGAATGGCGCCAGCACATCCACAATCTTTCCCATCAGCCGCCGCCACAGCGTATCTTCCGCGTACATCATTTTCTTCGTGCGGATGAAGTTGCGCGAGGACCCGCCCTCGATCATGTAGCTCGCCATGGTGAACGGAGCGCCCACGAAACCGATCACCGGCACTCTTCCGCCCAGCGCCCGCACTACCTGCTGAATGGATTCCCCGATGTAGCCCAGGTCATCGGTGTTTCCGGTCGACAGCGTGTCTATATCCGATCCGTTGCGCACCGGATTCGCAATCACCGGGCCTTCGCCCGCGGCATAGCGAAGCTTCAAGCCCATCGGCTCTACCGGCAACAGCAGATCGGCAAAAATAATGGCCGCGTCGACGTCCAGAATCTCCACGGGTTGCAGCGTGACCGTGGCCGCGAGATCGGGACGCTTGCAGATTTCGAGTATGCCGTGCCGCGAGCGAATTTCACGATACTGGCGCAGGTAACGGCCCGCCTGCCGCATAAACCAAACCGGCCGCACGTCCGTTGGGCGCCGCCGGCACGCATCCAGGAACCGGCTGGTCATTGGAGCCACGCGCATGTTTGCTCCGCTGTATCTTCGCAGAAGAACGCGCGAAGACCTGCTGGCTTGTGCTTGCTGGCCCAGGCGCGGCCGTTCACGAACAGCGGCTTCGTCCAGGCTTCGCTGTCGATGGTGCGCGGCGTGATTGCCGATACCGAAAGCGCCCCTTGCGCCGGCCAGCCCGTCCGCGGATCCATAATGTGGCTGTAAATCCGTCCCTCCGCCCGGAAGAATTTTTCGTAATTGCCCGATGTGGACATCGACTCGTCTTTCAGATAAACCTCAGCCACGCTCTTCTTTTCGTTTTTTGGGTCGCGGATCTCCACTTTCCAGCCCTTCTCGCCCGGCGGCGCCCCTAAACCATAAATGCTGCTGCCCGATGCCGATACCAGCGCCGTTTGCACGCCGTACTGCTTCAACACCTCCACCATCCGGTCCACCGCGTACCCCTTCCCGATGCCGCCTGGGTCCAGTTCGGTGCCCTCTTTGGCAAATCGCACCGTCCGTTGGGTTGCGTCCAGCACAATATTCCGGTACCCGACTCGGTCCATCGCGCTCAGAATCTCCGCGCGGTGCGGCAGCCGGCCAGTTCCCTTGTAAAACCCCCAAACCTTCATGAGCGGCCCGACCGTAATGTCGAACGCACCCTCGCTCTCCCGGCTGTATTCCACGCACGCCGCCAGCAGGTCGAACATTTCCTGTGTTACCGCCACCGGGTGCTCGCCGGCGTAACGGTTGATCTCACTCAGTTCGCTCTCCGGCTTGTAATTGGAGAGCATCTGGTCCAGCCGTTGGACCTCTGCGAATGCCGCGTCCACGGCCTCTTCCATGCGCGTCCGGTCCTCGCCATAGACCACCACCGAGTAAGCGGACCCCATAGCCACCACGCTGGACTCCAGGCGCAGCGTGTCGGCCTTGGCCGCAGGCCGGGCCGTTGCCACCGCACCCACCAGCGGTAACAGAAACAAAACTAGCACAATCTGTTTCAATTTAGCGTTGATTTTCGGCCGGCCCGCGCATTTTTTTCGCCCTCTTCAGGAGTGTCTCCACGCGTTCGTCGGCGTCCGCGGCTGGGTCCGCCTCGAAATGTAACTCCGGCATCTTCCGTAAGTTGAGGCGCCTCGCCAACTCGTGACGCAAATAATGCCGGGCGTGATCGAGAGCCGCCATGGCAGCCTGCTTCTGGCGCTCGTCTCCCCAAAAGCCCACGCGCACGTGGGCATGCCGCAGGTCGGGCCCAACTTGCACATCGGTAACATCCACGCTCGCCAGGCGTGGGTCCCGCATTTCAAAACCGATAAGCTCCGCCAACTCTTCGCGAACCGTTTCCGATACCCGCTCTCTGCGATGCTGATCCATATGGAGTGGAATTGCCGGACTCAGGTGGCCCGCCGGGTCGCCAAATCCTAAATCCCAAATCCAAAATCCCGTCCTAAATCCACTCGACGTTCACGCCTGCCAGCGCTGGCCCCAATATCGACGCGGTCTCCTGCTCCACCGATTGCAGCACCTTCTCCGCTTGCACCCGGTCCGCGGAAACCGTTACCGCCGCTAGTACCGACCTCTGCCACAGGTCCTGAAAATCGATTTCGGCAACCGATACGTTGAACTTGTTGTGCAACCGGTCCCGCAATCCCTTCACTACGTGCCGCTTCTCTTTCAGCGAATGCGAATTCTCGAGGCGCAACTCCAGCGTCAATACTCCGATGGAAGGCATCGGCTCACGCGAATACTTCCGGCGCCACTCTCTCTGTGACGAATGCCTCGATGATGTCGCCGGGCTTGACGTCGCCGAAATTCTCGATGGTCACTCCGCACTCCATCCCGCTGCGCACTTCGCTGACATCGTCCTTGAACCGCCTCAAGGAACCTACCTTTCCCGTATGGACCACGATGTTGTCGCGCAAGATGCGTATCTCGCTTCCCCGCTTCAGCAGACCGTCCTGCACAAAGCAGCCCGCCACCATGCCCACCTTGCTGATGCGGAAGGTATCCCGCACCTCGGCCTTGCCCTGGTACACCTCTTTGAATACCGGCTCCAGCAGGCCCGTCATGGCGCGCTTGATCTCATCGGTCAGGTTGTAGATGATCGTGTGCAACCGAATATCGACCTTTTCTTCTTCCGCGATGGCTTCAGCGCCGCGTTCCGGACGCACGTTAAACCCGATCACGATGCCGTTCGAAGTAGAAGCCAGCAGCACGTCTGATTCGGTGATCGCGCCCACGCCCGCTCGCAGCACGCGGATGCGCACTTTGTCGTTCGAGAGCTTGTGCAGCGTGTCGGTCAGCACTTCCGCTGAACCGCCCACATCGGCCTTTAGGATAATGGGCAGCTCCTTTACTTCGCCCGCTTCCATCTGCTTGTGCAGTTGTTCGAGCGTGATGCGGCTCGATTTCGCGAGCGTCTGCTCGCGCACCTTGGCCTCGCGATACAGCACAATCTGCTTGGCCTTGGCGGTGTCGGTCACCACCTGGAATGAATCGCCCGCATCCGGCATCTCTTCCAGTCCCTGCACCTCAACCGGTGTGGATGGCTCGGCTTCGCGAACCTGCTCGCCCCGATCGTTGAGCATGGCGCGTACTCTGCCGAACACCGCGCCGCAGATGAAGTAGTCGCCCACCCGCAGCGTGCCATTGCTGACCAGTACCGTCGCTACCGGTCCGCGCCCGCGGTCTAGCTTGGCTTCCAGAACCGATCCCATTGCGGGCCGGTTGGGGTTGGCCTTCAGGTCTTGCAAATCGGCGACCAGCAGAATCATCTCGAGCAGCAGATCGAGATTCTGTTTCATCTTCGCCGAAACCGGCACCATCACCACATCGCCGCCCCAGTCCTCGGCCAGCAGGCCCCGGTCCGCGAGTTGCTGTTTGATGCGCTCCGGCTGGGCGTCAGGCTTGTCGATCTTGTTAATGGCCACAATGATCGGCACCTTGGCGGCGCGCGCGTGGTCGATGGCTTCGAGCGTCTGCGGCATCACGCCGTCATCCGCCGCCACCACCAGCACCACGATGTCGGTCACCTTCGCCCCGCGCGCACGCATGCGCGTGAACGCCTCGTGACCCGGTGTATCGATGAATACGATCTTTCGCCCGTTCTTCTCTACCTGATAGGCGCCGATGTGCTGCGTGATCCCGCCCGCTTCCCTCTCCGCCACGCGAGACAGGCGAATGGCGTCAAGCAGCGACGTCTTGCCGTGATCCACGTGGCCCATGATCGTAACCACGGGAGCCCGCTTCACCTGGTCTTTCTCTACCTGCGCCGTCTCCACCTCTTGCATGGCTTCTTGTTCGAAGCTGACGGTCGCCGTCGATGCGCCAAACTCGCGCGCCAGTTCGGTGGCGAGTTTCGAATCGAGCGTCTGGTTGATGGTGGCGAAAATATTGCGATCCACCAGCTTCTTGATCACCAGGCTGGCTTTGACATCCAGCTTTTCGGAAAGTTCCTTGACTGTGATGCCTTCCGAAATCGTGATCTCGCGATTGACCGGCGGCGGCCCGGCGGGCGCTTCGCGCTTCACCGGACGTAGGACTTTTTCTTCCTGCTCCTGCTGGCGGTCACGCTGCGACCGTCCGCCACGCTTGTCCGGTGGGCGTCTTTGCTGCTCCACTGGTGGAGGCGCAAGCCCGGGCGCCACCATGCCGCCTCGCGAGGTCGGATGCATGGGCCGCGGCCCGCCTGGACGCATCACGCCCGGCGATCCCGGCCGTGGTCCCTGGCGCGTGACAATCGGTTGGCCGGGTCGAATAGGGCCGCGATAGATCGGTTGGCCCGGAACCGGCGAACTCCGCGGCCGAAGAGGAACTCCTGGGCGTGGCGATACCACCGCCCCGGGCGCACCCGGCCGCGGCTGAGAAAGCTTTGCGGCTAGATCCGGCCGTGGCGGAACGATCGGACGCACAGCGGGTTGCCCTGCCAGGCCCGGTCGTGCTGCCTGGGGCCGCGGCGGAGCCGAAGGCGCGCCGGGCGCTGGCGGCTGCATCGTCGGCGCGCCTGTGCGTGCCACTGGCGACGCTGCTGCGGATCCGCTCGCCACTCGGACCGGCTCTGCGGGGCGAAGCCCGCCGGGAAGAGGCTGCCTCGGTCCCGATAGAATTTGCCCCGGCCTCGGCGCTGCCGGTACGGGCCGCGTTGGCGGCGCTACCGGACGGCTGGGCATGCCGGGTGTCACTGTGCTTTGCACCGGTGCTGGCGCCTGTGCGGCGGGCGCAGCGGGAGAAAGCGGAGAAGCGGGAGAGGCCGTCGCTAACGGAGGACGCAGGCGCTGCGGTTGTGGCGCCACGCGCTGAGGCGTTGACTCCTCGACTGGAGCCTCGTGATCCGGCTGAGCCTCGCGCACAGCTTCGCGGATCGGCGCCGGAGCCGCTGCCGGCTGTGCGTCGACGCTTTCCTCTTCCTCTACCGCCGCCGGCGAGCCGTTCGAGCTGGGCTCTTCCACTCGCGCTCCACCCCCGCCATGGCCGAAAATCTCGCGCAGTTTCTCGGCTACATCGTCGTCGATCGAGCTGGAGTGAGTCTTCTTTTCCGTAACGCCTAACTCGGGAAGCTTGTCCAGCAGTTCGTGAGCTTTCACTTCCAGCTCCCGGGCCAAAACGTTGATGCGAATCTTGTTCATAAGTAAAGCGTCGTTACGTGCTTCTAGCCTTCCTGCCCTCCTCCGGCGTCGTGCTCCGAATTTCCGTCCTCCGCGCCCTGCTGGGAATCTTTTATCGTATCAGACTCACTCGCAAGGGTCGTGGCATTCGCCTCTGTTTCCGATGCTTTCACTGTCGCGGCTTCCTCTGGCGCCGCGGTATCGAGCACCTCAGCGGGTTCTTCAGCGGAAACCTCGGCGACGGCCTCGCCTGCGGCCGGCTCAGCCGGAGTTTCCACCGGTGCTTCCGCCACCGGTGTGCCTCCCGCCTCGTTGGACTCGAACTGGCTGTAGTAGTTGTTCACCGCGAGCTGGATCTTTTCCACCAGTTCCGGCTCGATTCCCGGTATTTCTTCGAGCTGCTCCGGAGTCATGCTGCCCAGTTTCTCGACTGTGGAGACGCCGGCTTCGACCAGTTTTTCAGCCAGTTGCTCGCCCAGGCCGTAATCGATCAGCACCGACACTGGCGCGCCTGGAACCGTCAGCGCCGCCATCTGTGATTCGACTTCCTGCCGCTTCTCCTCCTCGCTCTTGATGTCGATCTTCCAAGCCAGCAGCTTGGCGGCAAGCCGCACGTTCTGCCCCTTCTTGCCGATCGCCAGCGACAGTTGCGAGTCGTCTACGATCACTTCCATGTGTTTGTCGGCGGCACCGACGATGCTCACCCGGCTTATTTTCGCGGGGCTGAGCGCGTGCGTCGCGAACGTCACCGGGTCGTCCGAGAACTCGATGATGTCGATCTTCTCTCCGCGCAGCTCGCGGATGATCGATTGCACCCGCATCCCCTTCATACCCACGCACGCCCCTACGCTATCCACATCGCGATCGCGGCTGTGCACTGCGATCTTGGTCCGCTCGCCAGCTTCTCTCGCGCAGCCTTTGATCACCACCGTGGAATCGTAGATTTCCGGGACCTCCTGTTCGAACAGCCGCATCACCAGTTCCGGCGCTGCGCGCGAAACCACTACCCCCGGCCCTTTACTGGATTTGTCCACTAGCCGGATCACGCAACGAACGCGATCCCCAACCGTGAAACTCTCCAGCTTGGATTGTTCTTTTTTGGGCAGCCGCGCTTCGGTCTTCCCCATGTCGAGAATCAGGTCCGGCCCTTCGATGCGCTTCACCGTGCAGTTCACCAGTTCGCCCACGCGCCCCGAGTATTCCGCATAAACCGTCTCCCGCTCGGCTTCTCGCACCTTCTGAAAGATCACCTGCTTGGCGGTTTGCGCCGAAATCCTTCCCAGAGCCTCGGTGGGCTTCTCGATCCGCACTTCCGTGCCGATCTCCGCATCCGGCTTGATTTTCAACGCCTGCTCGAGCGCCATCTCTTTCACTGGATCGGTTACCTGTTCCACGACCTTCTTCACCGCATACAGCCGAAGAGCGCCGCTCTTGTCGTCCACGTCCGCCACGTAATCTTCTTCCGTGCGGAAATGCTTCCGGGCAGCGATCAGCATCGCGTCCTTGACGGCGTCGAGGACGATCTGTACATCGATGCCTTTCTCCTTGCTCAAAATCTCAATGGACTGGTAGATCGTTTCCAAGGTAAATCCTCTTTCGCTCTGTCGCTGGTTCTTAGTTTCCGGGAGGGAACTACCACTCGAACTTCAGGTTGGCCCGTTCCACTTGGTTGAGAGGGAAGCGCAGCACGCGATCCGCGCCTACATTCAGCAAAACCGTGCCCTCGTCGAGCCCCGCCAGTGTGCCCTCCCAGTGGCGTTGCTTCTCGACGGCTTCGCGCAACACGATTTTTGCCTTCTTTCCCTGAAACCGGATGTAGTCGTTTGGTTTGAGCAGTTTGCGTTCCACGCCAGGTGAACTCACCTCCAGCGTGTAGTGGCCCGGCACGACGGCTTCGACGTCCAGAATCGTCCCCACCTGCTGTGAGATCAGCTCGCAGTCGGCGTGACTGACTCCGGCTGGCTTGTCGATCGAAATTCTCAGCAACTGGTTGCCCCCGCTGCCTTTAAACTCCACTTCGACCACTTCAATCCCGTCCGAAGCCGCCACCCGCTGGGCGATTTCCTCAATTTTGGAGACTACTTCCTGCCGCATGTGCCCTTCAAAAAAGTGCTGGCCAACAAAAAAGTGGGCTTGCGCCCACTCTCATCTTTCGACACGTACATCTTCATTTTAGCCGCTATTGGAGAAAAGGCAAGAAAGGGGCTTGACAGTATTTACTGTTTGCCATACAGTGTGTGTAGCACAATGTTCTGCGCACAGTACCGATGAACGCTGAACTCTTTGAGAATCTTCGCTTGGAACTGCGCCGCGGCTGCCTGATTCTGGCAGTGTTGGCGGAACTCCGTACCGAACATTACGGCTACGCGCTCCGTAAAGCTTTGGCGGACAGAGGGATGGCGATCGATGAGAACACGCTGTACCCTCTTCTTCGGCGGCTGGAGACTCAAGGTTTGCTGGTCAGCGAGTGGCGAGAAGAAGATAAGCGAAACAAACGGTTTTACCGTCTCTCCAGCGACGGCGAAATCATTCTAAAGCAGTTGCTGGATGAGTGGAACAGCATTAATTCGTCGGTCAGCCGCATCATCGAAGGCGAGCCGATCACAGAAGAGTTGAGTATCTAAGCCATGGAACTTCTAGATCGTTACCTATACGCCGTCAGGAGTGGGCTGCCGAAAGGGCAGCAGGACGACATCATCGCCGAGATGGGTGAGGACATTCGCTCCGAGATCGAGGACCTCGAGACTGGGCTCGGCCGGCCGGTGAACGAAACCGAAGTAGTCGAGATCCTAAAGGAGCGCGGTCATCCGGCAAAGGTCGCAAGCCACTACCTCCCGCAACAATATCTGATCGGACCGGCGCTGTTTCCGATTTACCAGCTTGTCCTTAAGATCGTGGTGCTGGTGGTTCTGCTGCCGGTTTTCCTGTTCGTCGTTGCTCCCATCGCGATAGCGACGGTGGCTCATCCCACACAAGCCTTGATCAAAACTTTGTGGGATCTCGCAATGTCCGCGGTATTCACTGTGGGCGTGGTTACTGTGGTGTTTGCGATCATGGAACGATACCCGGTTAAATTCCAGGGGTTCGACAACTGGGACCCACGGCGACTTCCGCGTATTCCGAAGTCGACGACCGAGTCACGCGGGACGCTTCGTGCTACCGCGGTCTTTGAGTTGGCCGCCAGCCTTATCGCCGCCACGTTGTTTGTCGCTTGGTTTCGCACAACATTTGATCTAGGCGGAATAAGAATCACGCTGGCACCGGTCTGGCGAAGCATTTACTGGCCTTCCCTGCTGGTGATCTTGAGCGGAGTACCTAAAGGATGGGTGAGTCTGATTTGGCCCGAGCGCAGGCGCCTTCGCTTTGGATTTCGCGTTGCGATCAACGCGGCCACACTGATTTTGGTCGCAGTACTGCTGAATGCCGGGACTTGGGTCGACCTCACTGGGCCGGGCTTTCCAGCCGGAGGCCTTGTAGAGGCCGCTAACTGGACCAACTTCGGGATCAAGATCTCGCTAATTATCACCGCAGTCATCGCCGCTGCTGACGCCATTCCAGAGGGGCTGCGCCTCTTCAGAAAGAAAACATCATGGAACTACTCGACAGCTACTTAAAGGCCGTCAAGTTCTATCTGCCCAAGAGGCAGAGGAACGACATTGCGCGCGAGCTTTCCGAGAACATCCTCTCGGCGATCGAAGAGCGGGAGATGTCGCTCGGCCGTGCGTTGACGGAAGCCGAGCAAGCGGAGATTCTCGATCAGCATGGCGACCCGTGGGTGGTGGCGCGGGCCTACGGCGAGAAGCGTTACCGCCTGGCGCTCGGCTGGGAGCTGATCGGCCCCGAGTTGTTTCCCGCGTACCTGATTTTTTTGGCGTTCAATCTCGCGGTCACCCTGATCACAACCCTCATCATCGGACTCGTACTCGGCGCGCCGATGACCGTGCGCCTCTTCGCCATCCCGGTCCTCGCGCAGATCGGCATCCTGACTTTGGTATTTACCGGGGTGAATTTCTTCCGCAACCGTTACCCAAAACCGTGGCTATTCGGCCCGCCGGCGCTCGCGCCGTGGCACCCTGTGGCGCGTTGGGCGTCGGCTTCGGGATTGGTGATGTGGTCCGTGTTCACGCTCTGGTTGCTAGCTGTGCCGCATGTTCGGTATCTGATTTTCGGACCGGCGGAAGCGGGGCTGAAACTGGCGGAAGGCTGGCAGACGTTCTATGTTCCGATCCTGTTGCTGCTCGCGATCGGCATTGCGCAGCGCTCAATCAACCTGATTCACCCCGAGTGGAGCTGGCTCGTGCCATTTACGCGAGTCGTCGCCAACTTCGCCGGACTCGGTTTGCAGTATCCCATCATCAAGAGCCTTCCCTGGGTGGCGGTGGCGGATGGAGTGAAAGACACGGCCCGCTACAGCAGCCTGGCGCAAGAGTTCAACTCGGCGATTCAGTGGGGTGTGTTCGGCTGGTTTTGGGCATTTCTATTGATCAACGGCGCTATCTATGCATGGCTGTGCGTGCCGCATATACGCCGGTTAGTTCGCCAGCAACGCCAGTCCGCGCGACAGACATTGCGCTCGCAGTGATAATTCGGCTCTGATTCCGCGTGGCGGAGAGCCGCGCACCGAAGGGTTTTCACAAATAAGACAACCGTAAGGAGGAGATAGCCATGAGTGTGGCCAAAAATGTGTTTGCAACCGAACAGTTAGTTGCCCCGACGCAGCCTGAGAAGGCTGCTCACTACAACGTAGCCATCGGCTACCTGCGCGCGTTCGTCACCGTGCTGGTCGTCGCACATCACGCCGTGCTGGCGTACTTTCAATATGCGCCGCCGCCCATGCCCTTCACGGCCGAGCCGAGATTGTGGAGAGCGTTCCCGGTGGTGGATAGCGCGCGCTGGCCGGGCTTCACTCTCTTCGTCGGATTCAACGACATCTTTTTCATGTCGCTGATGTTTTTCCTTTCGGGGCTGTTCGTCTGGAACAGTCTACAGCGCAAGGGCGCCGGATCATTTCTACGCGACCGCGTCCTGCGGCTCGGCCTCCCGTTCGCCGTCGCAGCAGCGCTGCTTGCGCCAATTGCGTACTATCCAGCCTATCTCACGGCGACTCATTCCCCGAGCGTCGCCGGCTACCTGCGGGCGTGGTTTTCTTTCCGCGACTGGCCGGCCGGACCGGCATGGTTCATCTGGCTGCTGCTGGCGTTCGACGGCGTCGCAGCCGGACTCTATGCTTTGAGTCCAAAGTGGGGCGAGTCAATCGGGCGCTTGACCTCGAGAGCGTCGCGCCGGCCGGTTGCATTCTTCGCCTTGCTCGTGGGGGTTTCCGCGGCAGTTTACATTTCGATGTCGCTGGCCTTCACTTCGTACGCGTGGGCCGCGCTTGGGCCGTTCACGTTCCAAACCAGCCGTCTGTTCCACTACGCGGCGTACTTCCTGGCCGGAGTCGGCGTAGGCGCGTGGGGCATCGAGCGGGGCTTGCTGGCGCCTGACGGCAAACTGGCGCGGCGCTGGTGGCTATGGCTGATCGCGGCGCTACCTGCGTATGCGGTGGTTGTGGCCATCGTCATCGCAGCCGCGGTCCAGCCGTCGCGGATGACTCTGTGGACCACTGTCGGAGGTTTCGCTTTCGCGGTCTCGTGCGCCACATCCGGATTCGCATTCCTGGCGCTATTCGTTCGCTTCGCGAAGAAGACGCGCCGGGTGTTCGACAGCCTGCGCGACAACGCCTACGGCATCTATATCGTCCACTACGCCTTCGTGGCCTGGGTGCAGTACGCGTTGCTGCCGGCCTCGATGTCCGGCCTGGTGAAAGGATCAGTCGCGTTCCTGGGCGCGCTGGCATTGAGTTGGGGATTCGTGGCGGCGATTCGGCGTATTCCAGCGGTGGCGCGAGTGATTTGAAAGGGAAACATGAACACCAATTGTCTGGCACAACTCGCGGGCGTCACGAAACGCTTCGGAAAAACAGTGGCTCTTGACGGACTCGATATGGAAGTGCGTCGTGGTGAGCGTTTCGCGCGGCCCGGCTCTTCGGCAAATCGCCTCTTGAAGTGCAAGCACGACGGCAAATCGGTGTGATGATGCAGGAAGTGGCTCTTCCGCCGGAGCCGACGTTGCTGCCAGCTGTGCCTGGCAATCCGTAAGCTGGCGCGGGTGGGTTGAGCGGCACCAGCGACGGTCAGCACGGATTGATGGACGCTGGCCGCAGTGTGCTCACCCGGCGAGCCGATCGTGAGTCAGTTTTTTCCGGGTAAATGCCACGCCCACCAGGAGCGCGCCCCCGACGAGGCAGAACGACGCCGGTTCAGGGGTCGGGACAAATATCACCCCGTGTGGGCTGACTCCGGTAAACAGAGGCGTTACGATTCCCGTGCTGGTATTGAGCTCACCGAATTCATTGCCAACGTCAACGAACACTGATCCTGGAACCAGACCTTTGGCTGAGAGCGCATACACCGTATTGGCGCCCGTATCGGTTAAGTAGAACGTGCCGTTCGCTGTGGTAGGAAAGACCGTATCGTCGGGAAACCCGGAAATCGTCTGCCCGCTAGTGCCGAGCAGCGCAACGAAGCTTTCGCTTTGATTCACGGCTCCGGGGTTGTGCACAAAAACGATCTCCTGGTCAGCTTCGCCCGTCAATACCAGATCACCGTTGGGATCGAGAATCAGCGAATCGGAGTCCGTGATGGTAGTGGAAGCCTGCTTGCCGGTCGCGAGGTTGGTCCCCACGAACGTCGAGTCCAGAATTCCCGCAACTTGCAGGGGAGACGTCAGTGGCGTGGTGAGCTCGAGAATAACGGGATCGGTGCCGGCCGCCGGATTGGTCTCGCTGAGAAAAACATGGCCGTTCAGAAACTCGACATCGTCGAAGCCGCGGCTGAGCGAATTTCCATTAGCCGTGTAGGTGCTGCCGTATGTGAAAGCCGTGGTGGCGTTGGTAGCCGGATTGATGACCGTCAAAGCCGAGTTGCCGTCGTTGTTCTGAAGGGCCCAGACTTGGCCATTGGGAGCGATGCGTAACCCGTCGACGTTACCCGCGATGGTCCATGTGTGCAGGACGGAGCCCGCCGGACTGTAGCGCACTACCGTGCTCGAGCCGCTGGCGCCAGCTGAATCCGCACCATTCTGGTAGGCGACCCACAATGAGCCGTCGCCGAAGACCACCGAATCCGGGGAGGTGGAGGAAATCGGCGCGCCGGTCGCGAAGACCGCCGGAGTGATCGATGACGCCCGTAGGTGCACGGTGAAAAGAACCAATACACCAGCCGCCGTCACAAGAAGTTTCGTCTGATTTGTAAGCTGCATTAGCGGAGAATAACCGAGAACTGTTAATTGTGTGTGACGTTCGCGATCCAGACCGATTTATGTGTACGGCATCGGACAGATTTGTGTGCGAAAGACCACACCTTGATGATTAGCCACCGGGCCGTCGTCTGATGCGCTATGTTTGCTTCCCGCGCCAGTCGCCCGGCCCCCGATCCTTCAAAGCTACCGTGACACTGGCTGTTTTGGGCCCATCCCTTCATACAGAGCCTGGATCGCCTGGGCGGCGAAGCGCAAGATCCTGGATTGGGACTGGAAGGGAAGCCTCCTGGCGATAGCGAGTTTGGCAACTCCGTGAACCAAGGACCAGGCGACGCACGCCAATGCTACCGCGTCTCCGGCCGGCAGGCTGCCTTCGCTCTGCGCGGCTTCCACAAGTTCAACCAGGACTGAGAAAGCGCGCTTGGAGGCTGCGGAAAGTTCCGGATAACGATCCGGAGCGAGGGGCCAGTCAAACATTACCAGCAGGTGCTCGGGCGAGCGTAACGCAAACCGGACATAAGCCAGGCCGGAAGCCTGAAAGCGGCGAAGCGCCGGATTGGCTTTGCGGGCGCGAGTCGCCTTCCGCGGTTTGCCGAGCGCATCCGCCAGGCGCTCGAAGCCTTCGGTCGCCACTGCCGCCAGCAATTCATCCTTTTCGCGGAAATGACGATAAGGCGCATTGTGGGAGATGCCCGCGCGGCGTGCCACTTCGCGCAGCGTAAAGGCCGCGGGCCCCACTTCCGCTATCAGCTCGACCGCCGCCCGGAGAAGGGCAGCTTTGAGATTCCCATGGTGATAGGGCCGCTTGGCAACCATACGCCGAGGATAACAGAAGCATGTTGACACGCGCAACATCAAGCTCTATACTTTGGATGTGGACACTGTCAACACTGAGGAGAATGCCGCGATGAGAATTACGAGCTACCACCAGGCAAATGTTGAGGACACGTTCGACGCGATCGTGATCGGGAGCGGCATAGGCGGCTTAACAGCGGCCTCCCTTCTGGCCCGCCACGCCGGCCAGCGCGTTCTGGTGCTCGAGCGTCATTACACGCCCGGCGGTTTCACCCATGTGTTCCACCGGCCGGGCTATCAGTGGGACGTGGGGGTCCATTACATCGGTCAGGTGAACGATCCGGCTTCCCCGATTCGCGCCACCTTTGATCATCTGACCGATGGGCGGCTTCAATGGCACGCCATGCCCGACATTTACGATCGTGTCATTCTTGGCGGCCGCGAATACGAGTTCCTGAGCGGCACGGAGCGCCTTCGCGACCGGCTCAAGGAGTACTTCCCATCGGAAGGGCCGGCAATTGACGGCTACTTTCGCGCGGTCCGGAGCTGCGCCCGGTCGACCGGTCTCTTCTTTGCGGCAAAGGCCGTTCCGGGGCCAATTGAGCGAGTTGCCGGGCCGCTCATGCGCGCCCCTTTCCTGCGCCACGCCCGGCGAACCACCGCGGAAACGCTCGCTGGGCTGGGCTGCAGCCGCGAGCTGGCAGGCGTTCTCGCTGCTCAGTGGGGAAATTACGGGCTTCCTCCCGGGCGCAGCAGTTTCGGCATGCACGCCATCGTTGCAGCGCACTACTTCAACGGTGCCGCTTATCCCGTTGGCGGCGCGGGTGCGATTCTCGAAACCATGCTCCCGGCCATTGAAGCAGCCGGCGGCAAGCTGCTGGTGAGCGCCGATGTCAAGGAAGTGCTCCTCGACAACCACGGCCGCACGATCGGCGTGCGCATGCAGGACGGCCGCGAGTTTCGTGCCGCCACGGTGATCAGCGATGCCGGCGCAGCGAATACCTACCGGCACCTGCTTCCGCAACTCGGCCGCGAAACGCAAGATGTGATGCAGAAGATCGACCGAATTCCGCCATCGATGGCCCACATCTCTCTGTACGTTGGTCTCAAATCCACCAGCGAAGAGCTCGGAATCTCTCCCGCGAATCTCTGGATCTGCCCCGGCGCCGATCATGACGCCAATGTTTCCAAGTCGGAAGCCTCGTGCAACGAACCCTTGCCGGTGGTGTTTATCTCGTTTCCATCCGCCAAGGATCCCGCTTTCAGCAGCCGCTATCCTGGACGCGCCACGATCGAGGTAGTCGCGCCCGCCCCGTTTGCCTGGTTTGAAAAGTGGGCGGAGACGCGCTGGAAACACCGCGGAGTGGAGTACGACCAATTGAAGGCCGACCTGGCCGACCGTCTCAAGAGCGAACTAGAAAACGCAGTGCCCCAGGTACGCGGCAAGATCGACTACTGCGAGCTTTCCACGCCGCTCTCAACGCTCGCCTTCACCAACTACCAAAGGGGTGAAATCTATGGTTTGGCGCATGTGCCGGAGCGGTTCCGCCTGAAATGCCTTGGACCGCGCACTCCCGTGCTGGGCCTGTATCTCACGGGCGCGGACGTCACCACGGCTGGAGTCACCGGCGCAATGATGGGAGGCGTAGTCTCGGCTTCGGCGATCCTGAGGCGCAACCTGATGTCAGTCGTCACGAAAGGAATCTCGCCGAACGGAATGCACAGAGTGGACAAGAGGCTCAGCGCTCTGATGGACACGTCGCGCCGGGCTTCTTGTGACTGCCCATGTACTGAAGATATTCGATGATGGCTTGGATGTCGTTCCCGGGCATGGCATGAAAATCGGGCATTTTAGTTCCCGCCCTGATACTGCTGGCGTTGGCAATAAACCGGCTCAGAAAGCCAGGATTCCAATACTGCGTTACACTGCACGGAGAATTCAGTTCCGGGCCAAGTGTGCCTCCGACTCCGTTAATGGCGTGGCACTTCAAGCAGTTCCTCACGAAAAGGTCGAAACCGGATCTCCGCGAATCGTCAGGAACGGCAGCGCCCAAGACATCGGCCGAGGACGCCAACTCAATAGCAACTATTTGATAGGGCCATGGGTATTCTTCTAGGTCGCCCGGAGGCGAAACCCATACCAAGTAGCTGGGCGCCGGAGTCGAAGTCTGCCCGATTGCCGGCAATAGCTCCCAATTCTTTCCCGGCGGAGCACCCAAGTCACGGACGGCAATTAATCCCTCGCCTTTCAGCGCGCGCGACAGTGGCATGATCGGAGCATAGCCGTCCTTACAGCGGAAGCGCACATACACATCCGATTCCGGATGACCGGCGTAGCTGAGCTCCTTGAACAAATCGCGCAGCCAGAAGCCCTGATATCGCTGCTTTCGCTTGTAGACGGGATCGTCCACTTCAACGGAGCCCAGCGGATGCCGCTTCTGCATCTGGGCTAGCGATTCGTCACTTATCGGACAGACCGCCAAGGGCGCCCCTGCCGCAGTGACACACGATGCGGGCATCAGAACGGATATCACCGCAATCCAGCCCATTCCACTCATGCTTCGTCCCCGCCGATCTCCTGTCGGGGCCATCGGCGAGAGACACTCCTGTGGCCCGAAGCTCGTACCAACCGGGATAGGCATATCGCGTTGCATGAGTATATCTCGTTCAACATTGAACAACGCGGTTTCTTTTGCTACCGACAATGTTCGTTGACGCCGTCGGGGTGGGATTAGGCGCGAATACGCGCAGCATTCGGCACAGATCGATCGACGATGGTTACCTAGAAGATTACCGGATGAGAACTCTTTTTTTGTCCCGACCGAATCAGGGAACGCTGAGCGCGGCGCTAGCGGTCGTGTATCGAAAAGAGCGGACGTGTGATCACCGGTCTTGAAGCGCGTTGCGCCGCCGAACTCGGTACGTGCGGCTCCGCGATGGGCTCTGAGGGGGATCCTCCCCGCGCTTTGAGAAAATCAATCGATAAAGGGATGGCGCCGAACAAAGCCGGCCGGCATGTCAACTATCTGGAAATTCACGAAGGGGATGTGCTGGCGGACGAAATGCAACCAGTCCTGCGTTACGGAGCGTCGCTGTTCGCGCGAAAATCAACATCTCCGGATCCTGCTGTTATTCATTCGCTGACATAGACACTCGCGGTCCCTGCTAAAGCAATAACTTCCTTCACAAAAGATTTCCTCGCACCGTTACAGTTTTCGCCAACCTTTTCCGCCCTAAAAGATGAGGGCACCTGACATGACGACAACAATTGAGATTAACCGCCAACACGGCGCAATTCGGAGGCGACCTGGCTTTCTGCCTAACATGCAGAAAATTAGCAGGTTGTCAGTATTGATCGGCTTCTGTATCCTTGGCCTGCTGGCAAGCGGCCAACCCGCCTGTGCTCAACCGCTGCAATACCACGGCGGCCCGGTTCTCGAAACGTTCGAGATTTACCCGCTCTACTACGGCACCTGGAGTGAGGGCGACATGAATTCCCAGCAGGAGTTTCTGGTCAATCTCGCCGCTTACATGTCAGGGAAGGATGCGCCTGCAGGTTCGCAGCCGATGATGAAGCAGTACGGCGTCAACCAGGCCACGGTAGCGGCGGCTGCAACCGCGAGTCCCCACGCGGCTCCCATCACGCTGACGCGCGCCGACGTCCTGAGCATCATTAAGAAGAATCAAACGGCTGGAATCCTTCCGGCTTTTGGCCCTCACAGGCTGATCATGGTGTTCCCGGCACACGGTTTCACATTGGACAGTTGCGAGGGATGCGGGTACCACACTTCAGAATCGACCTCTGCCTTCTGGTCAGTCGTTCCGGCGGATGTTGGCCCGACTCTGGCACTCGTAACGGCGCACGAAGTATTCGAAGCCTCCGCCGATCCGGCTGTCAGCAGTTTTCAAGGATGGGACGAGGCGGTGGACCAGTGTGACAACGCAACTTCGATCACCCTATCTTTCGGGCAGATCCCGCCCGCAACCGACAACACCAATGCCGGCGCCTGCTCGACCACAGGGTACACAAGCCTCAACGAAATACAGGTGTACGGCTCGACTCTAACGAATCTCCAGACACAGTACAACTCGTTGTGGCCCGCCGGCTGGCGGCTTTACATTCTGCAAGCGTACGTGACGTCCGGCGGCCAGGTGCTCTACAACGCGGTGTGGCGGCCTGCGGGGAACACACCCGAGATTCAGGTCTACGGCTGGACGTTTGCAGCTTACAAAGCCCAATATGACACGTTATGGAAGCAAGGCTGGCGTATTTATATCCTCGACGCTTACGTGCTGGAGGATGGCTCGGTGCGCTACAACGCTGTCTGGCGCCAAGGGAATCTGAGCGAAACACAGGACTACGGAGTCAGCTATTCGCAATACCGCAACGACTACAACGCGCTGTGGCCGAGCAACTGGCGTCTCTACATTCTGCAATCCTATGTTGTGCCGGATAGCAGCAATCCCGCTGGCGACGTGCTTTACGACGCGGTTTGGCGGCCGGGAGATTCCGGCGAGATCCAGGATTACGGAGTCAGCTATTCGCAATACCGGAGCGACTATAACACCCTCTGGACCGAAGGCTGGCGGCTTTATGGTCTGCAATCGTATGTGATGTTCGATGGCACGGTGCAGTACAACGCCGTCTGGCGCCCGGGAAATCACGGTGAAATCCAGGATTACGGCGTCACCTATGCGCAATTCCGGAGCGACTACAACACCTATTGGGCGGAAGGCTGGCGCCTGTACATTCTTCAAACCTACGTAGCGCCGGGCGGCGCCGTCTATTACAACGCAGTCTGGCGGCAAGGCACGGTCGATCGGCCCCTGTAATAATTCTTGTCGACGGCGGTCGCGGGATAGTCAAGCCAGTCTTGACTCAGCCCATCGGCCGCCTGAAGGCTTCAACGGCGTCTCAGAACAAGAACTTCATCCCCAACTGTAAAATGCGCGGGTTATGCGCCCCGCTCGGCCTCAGGAAGTTGATATTGGCGAGGCAACTTGCATCTCCCGCGGAGAAACCTGATCCGCCGAAGCAGCTCGTGCCTCCATTGACGCCATTCCATTGCGTGTGATTGAAGATGTTGAAACCCTCCGCGCGGAATTCGAAGCTCTTGCTCTCCCGGATATGGAAGTATTTGAACAGGCCCAAGTCGAATTGGGTCCGCTGCGGAATATTTAGAGCGTTGCGCTGGGCCGTACCGAACGTTAAGCCTTGTGGCGCGGCGAATGCGGCCGGATTGAACAGAAGGGGGCCAATCACACCGGGAACATTCTGCTGCGTAACCGCGTTGGGATTACCGGTGATGTCTAGATAAGATCCCGTGCCCGTTCCATTGCCCACCCCGGCGTTAAAAAGCCCGTCGCTGACACTGAACGGAGTCCCTTTCTGGAAGGTGGTGAGACCGGAGATCTGCCAACCGCCTAGCAGCTTGTGGCTCATGCCGGTTTTGGTGAAGAACGGCAGGTCGTAGACGTAGCCGATATTCAGGATCTGGCGCTGGTCGAAATTTGAGCTGGCGTATGTTTGCTTCAGGTTGTAGGAATTCACGAAGGTGCCATCGTAACGGTCCGAGGAATCGTCGAGGGAGTGACTCCAGGTGTAGGCCAAGTCGAAGCTCAGCGCCCCAACGTGCCGGTGTACGGCCACTTGCGCCGAATTGTAGTTCGAGTTGGCCTGCGGAAATAGTCCCGTGATGGTGCCGAAGCCGCGGTACTGAAGGTAGGGCGCGGGGCTGTTGCCACAAGCAGTGCCAAACTGTATGGCTGCCGCGCCGGTCGGAGCCACGCCATTGACGGTACCGCTGCTGCAGTCCGCTTGCGTCATCGCCTGTCCTGGCCGATAAGGATTCTGCGAAGCACTGATTGGGTAGAGCTGATTGATGTCGCTCTGCAACGAAAGATGCGTGCCTTTGCTGCCCACGTAAGCCACCGTAACGATGGTGCCCTTGGACACCTCGCGCTGAAGGCTCAGGTTCCACTGCTGCACGTAAGGCCAGCGTTCCTTCGTAGGAATCGCGTTGACGTTCAGCGGAAATGCAACACCGCCGCCACCTATGTTGTTATATCCGACGATGTCGTACTGGGTTCCCGTCAGCACCAACGGCGGGCTCCCTTCGAGCGACTCGGTGTTGCCTTCGTTGCCGTTCGTGTGCTCGAAAAAGACACCGTAACCGCCGCGAATGGAGGATTTGCCGTCACCGAACGGGTCGAACGCGAACCCGGCGCGCGGAGCGGGGTTGAACAAATGGCCGATCGCGCAGCCCGCCGGCACGCCATTCACGCCACAGTGAACGAGTCCGGTGTACGGATTGCCGGAATTGGGAATAATGGCGCCGGCCTGGCCCGTGACCGAACCGGTGATATCGATCTGCGGCGCTGCGGAAGACTGATACGCCGTGGGATCGAAGTTATAGGCCTGATGCTGTATCTCGCGATAGGTTCCAAACAGACTCAAGCGCATCCCCATGTTCAGCGTGAGCCTCCTGGTAATGTGCCAGTCGTCCTGGAAGTAAGGTTCCACAATCTTGTAGCGGTTGTAGTACTTCGTTTTCAGATTGGCCTGCGTGTAAGACTGGATGTCGCCGTTCAGGAAATCGGCGAAGGAATTGCCGGTGCTTACCGGCGACGTGTTGCTGAAGTTCAGGATGCCCTGGACGTACGGGCTATTCTGCTCATTTTTCTCCGCCAAAACGAGATAAGCTCCGAAGTACAGGTTGTGACCGCCCATGATCTTGGTCAGTTGGTCCTTGTACGTGTAGGTGGGGTTCGCGTTGTTCCAGGGGAAGTATCCGGTGTCCATCTTGAAGCCGCCGGTATCGTAGTTGATTCCTCCACTCCCGCTTACGGCCGGTAACAGACCGCCGAAGCCGTTGTTGTACAGGCCGGTCATGGTCATGCTCGACGGCCGCTGTGTGGGGCCGACGGCGTCCAGATAAATGTGATCGGTAGTGTAACTGAACGTAAATTCATTCAACAGCGTAGGCGAGATGTTAGCCGTCATGCCAAATACGTCACTGACGCCAGGGCCCACGAAATTTGTGGTTATGGTGGGATAATCGGCGCCGTTGCCCCATAGCGGTGTGGGCGTGATGGTATTCCAGGAATCATGAATGTAGTGGCCGAAAATCCTTACTCTGTCGCTGAAGTTGTGATCCACTCGAACCAACTCTTCGCGCCAGTGCGTGGGCTGGGCGGGAGCCGCATTGAAGTAATTGTTGGGTCCGTTGGCCTGCGGCATCAGCGTCAGGATGGCCGCGGCATTGGGATCGACGGGAACCATATTGTTCGGGAAATACGAGCCGGTCTTTTGATTCACGGGACAATCCGGGAATCCGCTCTTGTTCACCGCAGAACCCACGGCGGGGCACACGTCCGAAAAGTTTCCACCCCGTTCGGCGGCCGTAGGTACCTGAATGTTGAACGTCTGCCCAGGGATGATCTCCCGGCGCCAGTCCTCGGACCAGAAGAAGAATGTTTTTTCTTTCTTCGTATTGTAAAAGTGAGGAATGTAGAGGGGACCTCCAAGAGTGAAACCGAAGTCATTCTTCTTGTACTCGGGAACTGTCGACTGGAAGAAGCCTCGCGCATTGAAGTCGTTATTGCGGACGAACTCAAACAGATCACCGTGGAATTCCTTGCCTCCGGATTTGGTAACCGTCTCAACCGTGCCCGAGGCGTTGCGCCCGTACTGCGCGCCGTAATTGGAGGTCAAAACCTTGACTTCGGCGATGGCGTCCACATTGGGATAGACATTCAGCCCGTTGTTACTGCCGTTGTCCATGTTGTCGCCACCGTCCATCTCCCAATTGTTGTATTCGGTGCGGCCTCCGTTCATGCTCATCCCGACATTTCCCATGATCCCGACCGTGCCCTCATCCAGGCCCGTCTGATTGCTGACTCCCGGCGTCAGGGTGACAAGTTGAGAGAAATTGCGGCCATTCAGGATGATCTGGCTGATCTCCTTTCCGGTGATGATGCCCGACATCTCGGAGGATTGCGTTTCCACCTGCGCCACCGCTTCGCCCGCCACGGTCACCTCCGTGGAGATCTCGCCGACTTGCAGTGTGGCGTCGACACGTGCCTTCTGCCCGACGCGTAAAGTTACGCCGGCAGCCGCGAATTTTTTGAACCCACTGGCGGTGATCGTGATATCGTACGCGCCCGCGGGAAGTCCCGCCACCAGGAAATCGCCGTCCGAGTTAGTGGTGACCTTTTGGATTCCACCTTGAGCCTGGCTGGTGATGTTGACCTCAGCCCCAGGAACCACCGCGCCCGTGTTGTCTCTGACGGTCCCCGTAATCGATCCCGTTTCCTGTCCATGCATTCCGACCGCTGCAAACATCAAAAGCAGCAATCTGGCCCTGTATTGGAAGCTTTTCATTTGTTGGGCTCTCCTTAGATTTGGGGATTGTATCACTAGATTGGGGGGATTCTATCACGAGTTCCAGCAGGATGGTCTACCCTCTCGCGACAGTACGAGGACCGCCCTAACCAAGCCTGATACCACGCACTATCGGACGGGAACGTTCAGGGTAAACTGGCCAAGTGGCGTACCTCGGGATTCGCATGATCCAGATGTGGGCGCTAGCTTGGATCGGGCTGGCTGCGGCGTCAGGTGACGTCCAGGAAAGCTACCGGCGAGGTGAGCAGGCTTTGGCGAAAGGTGATCTGACCGAGGCCGCGGCATCGTTTCAGCAGGTGCTGGCGTTGCAGGCGAATGATCCGGGAGCACACGCGAACCTGGGCGTCATTTATATGCGGCGCAAGCAGTGGAAGAGTGCGCTCGTGGAGCTACGGATGGCGGAGAGGCTGGCGCCAACGGTGGCGGGCGTTCGCCTCAATATTGGGCTGGTCTATTACCGGCAGAGTGAATTTGCCGCGGCCACGCCGCTGTTCGAATCGGTCGTGCGGGACATGCCTGGCTCGACGCAGGCGAGTTATCTGCTTGGGCTTTGCTATCTGTTCCAGGAACGGCACGCCGATGCAGTTCGTGTTCTCGAGCCCTTGTGGGACCAGGAAGCAGGGAAATTCCCATACCTATATGTGTTGGCGGTTGCAGCCGGCAACGCGGGCCAGGCCGATCTGGAGGAGCGCGCGCTCAAGCGTATGTTGGAAATCGGCAACGATTCCACCGAATATCACATGGTGATCGGTAAGGCTTGTCTGCAGCGGGCGGACAATGATCGCGCGATTTTGGAACTGGAACGCGCCGGCGCGATGGATGGGAAACGTCCGTTGGTGCACTATTTCCTCGGCGTGGCCTACCGGCGGCACCACGACTTAGAGCGGGCCAAGCAGGAATTCCAGAAAGACGTGGCATTGGAACCACAGGTGGCCTTTAACTACGATCAATTGGGTGCGGTCTCATGGGAACTTGGCCAGTACGACGAAGCCTATCGGTACTACCGCGAGGCGTTGCGTCTCGACTCGCACCTGGCGAGTTCCGCCTTCGGATTGGCGCGTTTCTACCGGCAGCGGGAAAAATATCCTCAAGCGCTCGCCGCACTCGACACCGCCGGAACACTCGATCCCACGAGCGCCAGCGTTCACTACATGAGAGGGCAGATTCTTGTCCGCGTGGGCCGCAAGGAAGAGGGCCGCAAAGAATTGGCCATTGCTGCGCGCATGCTGCGAGCTGCAACTGACCGGCTTGAGCGCGAAGTAAGTGGCGCGAGCTTCCTCGATCCCCAGCTGGCAATGGAGCCGAACTAGCCCGCATCGGCTCCATCGATCCCGGGCCGTGTATTACAAGGCAGTCTGGCGGCAAGGCACGGTCGAACGGCCCTTGTGACGGCTCCGCCGCGTGAACGTCAGCGGAGATGAAACGTCGATTCGCTTAAGGTAGGATGGATGACCTGAAAGCGCAAACTTTGGCGAGCGTCATGCGCTGAGTGTGAACTGAAATGGGCCGGAAAAAGCCCTGCGGGGCGCCACGAATTGTTCCCACCCTGCTCTTTGCCTCCGCTTGTGTGTGCATTGTCGCGTTGGCGGCGCAGACGAAATTTAGCTGGGTTTCCACGCTGTCCGATGTGCTGCTCCCGCGCACGGTCTATGCTCAAGGGCCCTCGCAGAAGTTCCACGTCAAGATCATGCCGCTCGGTGATTCCATCACCTTCGGCACTCCCGATCCCAGCTACGGGGGCTACCGGCACTTGCTCGGGACGCTACTGAAAAACGATGCCTACAACGTTGAATTCGTCGGGTCCGGGCAGAGTGGCGACGGCGTCATCCCGTCTTCAAACAACGAGGGACACGCGGGTTGGACCATCCCGGAGATCAAAAAAGGCATTGATTCAAAAGGCTGGCTTGAGACCTACCAACCTGACATCGTTCTGCTCCACATTGGCACGAATGATCTTCGCCCTCGCGTGGGGGCTGAGGCATCGGCACCCGACAATCTCTCGACTCTTCTCGATGATATTCTCGCGCGTCTGCCGCGGGCGCACGTCATCGTGGCACAGATCATTCCTTTTCGGCGTAGCTCCGACCAAGGCCATGAGTCCTATAATGCCGCGATACCTGGCATCGTCGCATCCAAGGGCCCGCGGGTCTCCAGGGTCGACATGCACAATATCCTCTCCCCAAGCGATTACGCAGACGGCTTTCATCCCAATGCCGGCGGTTACGATAAGATGGCGCGTGCCTGGGAACGTGCCCTACGTGCCGTGATTCCCGGTTTCGCGCAGCGTGACGCAACGCCGGCCCCGCCAGAGGCTTCGGCAGTTGCGGCCGTTCCGGAGGTGAAACCGGTTCAGGATTCGACGAGACGGATCTCGCCCCGTCAGCCGCGGGGAATTTATGGCGTTGTTCTGGCCCATCGTCCCTACGTCGCCACCATTGACAATCCCGCGATTTCGGGACTGTATCTATACTTCCAGTGGGCTGCCTTGGAGCCCAAGAAAGGGCAATTCGATTTCAGTGCCCTGGAAGAAGCCTTTCAGATCGCAGACTCGAAGCGCAAGACTATTCAGATCGCTCTGCTTCCCGGCTTTTGGACACCAGAATGGCTCCTGGATGAACTCCCGTCCTGCGATGGCTGGTTGGCTTCAGGCGGGAAGACGGGTCCGACGCCACCCAAGTGCGGAAAGGCCACCTTCGGGCTTCCCGAGGGTCTCGCGCTGAAGGGCCAGACGCATGAGCTGCCGTTGCCATGGAACCCCGTGTACAAGAGGTACTGGCACGCGCTTCTACTCGAGTTTGCCAGAAGGTTCGGGCAACGCGAGGCCTTTGTGTCCATCGCAGTCGCGGGTCCCACGTCGCAATCCGAAGAAATCATGATGCCTCGCAACGGACCGGGCGAAACGGAGAAGTGGGCGCGACTCCTGGAAGCGTCTTACCGCGATCCGTCGTACCATCGGTCGAACAAGGCTTTTGTCGAGGAGTGGAAGGCGGCGATCGACGATTACGGAAGAATCTTCAGCAACGTCACTCTCACGCTGACGCGTGCGTGGGGTCTTCCCTTCAATCCAACTCGGCGTGGGGGGGCGGAGGCTTCAACGTTGGAGATCGCAGCCTATTTTGCGAGCAAGCGGGCGGGGCCAAACGCACTGGCAACGCAGAATAACGGGGTAATGGCGGCTCACCCCCAGACTATGAGGGAGGTTAAAGACATGTCGGCGGACACGACACTCCATCCACGCATCCTCGCCGGAGGAGAGTTTTCCACCGCATTTGCGCGAGACCCTGCACGCGAAGGATGCCTAAGTGACAAAAAGTCTTCGCCCGGCTGCCAGAGCATTACTCCCGAGCAGGCGCTCGTCAACGTGCTGGGAGTCTTTTTCGCTGGCACGCCCTACGGACATTTCTATGGCTTACGGGATGGCCCGGCTCCCGTCCAATACCTGCAAATCTATCAGGAGGACATTCAGTACGCCAACGACCACCCGCCGGTTCAGGCTAAGCTCCTTGAGGCCAGCCAGCGGTTCTTGTCTTCGCACTGAACGCCGTGGTAGTCTCGCGCACAGGCCCGCACGAGGACGGTCCGCAGTGTGAATTTTGGTGTAAGCGACTGCAAGGCACGGAACGCTCCCGAACGGCTAGGGTGCGGAGCGATTCATGAAAATGGGAGACGGTCGTTTGAGACAAGGCTCTTCCGGGGCGATGCTGATTGAGTCAAACGGAGTAGAAAAGACTTACCTAACTTACCGGTTTCGCTTCTCGCCCTACCTGAACCGGCAGCGCGGCCGCTGCGATCTGCGCGATGTCGAGCAGCTTGGGTGGATTGGCGCTCGCGGTTGCGAGTGCATCGCGGAACATGGTGTTGCAGAACGGGCAGGCTACCCCCACCACGCCCGCGCCGGTAGCGACCAGTTGCTCGGCGCGCTCTACGCTCACGCGCTTGCCGTGCTCTTCTCCGAGAAACGCCAGGCCTCCGCCTGCGCCGCAACAGAACGAACGTTCACGCGAGCGCTCGGGATTCACCACTTTTCCGAAAGCGGAGATCACGTCGCGGGGTTCGTCGTACACGTTTCGATAGCGTCCCAGATAGCAGGGATCGTGATACGCGATTGTCTCGCCGTGCGCGCCGTTTTTCGGCAGCCCGGGAAGATGCCGCGCCAGGAACTCGCTGTGGTGCTCGATGGGCGGGGCTTCGCCGTATTCCTTCCAATCGGTACTGATGGTTCGCACACAATGCGGGCAGATGGAAATGAGTTTCTTGACCTTGCTTTGGGCCAGCATCTCGAGATTTTTTTGCGCCAGCTCGCCGAATGCCAGGTCGTTTCCCATGCGGCGCGCGGGATCGCCTGTGCAGCGCTCCTTCTTCAGCACGCCGAACGTGATTCTCAGGTGGCGCATAATCTGAGCGAGTGCGGTTACAGTTTCGCGCCCGCCCGGATCATATGCTCCCATGCAGCCCAACCACAGGCAGTATTCCTGCGTGCCATCGAAGATCGGAAATTCCTGCTTCTGGATAAACTTGTCGCGCTCGCTCGCGGAGAAGCCGAGGGCGTTTCCATTGCGTTCCAAATTTAGGAACAACTTGGTGCCATAATCGTCTTCCCACTTGCCGGTATTGACTGCGCTGCGGCGCAGGCCCACGATCATGGGTAGGTGCTGCACACCCACCGGACACTGGAATTCGCAGGACCCGCAGGTGGTGCACTGGAACACCGCCTCTTGCGCCAGATGTTTGCCGATAAGCGGTTCTTCGGCGCCCGCGCCGAACTCGTTCAGATAGTGGCGCAGCCCGAGAGCGATTTCTTTGGGATTGAGCGCCTTGTCGGTGAGATTGGCGGGACAGTGCTCCGTACAGCGGCCACATTCCACGCACGAGTACGCCTGGAGCGCGATGAGCTTGGTGATGTCCTTGCCAGTATCGAGCCCGAAATCGTCATCGCCCACAAGCGGTGGGATCTTGCTGAACTGGTCGCGCTTGAGAAATACGGTTACTGGACTGAGCACCAGGTGCAAATGCTTGGTATGCGGAATCAGCGGCAGGAAGATGAGGATCGCGAGTGTGTGGGTCCACCAGACGACTTTACTTTCCTCCAAGCCTGAGGCGAAAGTCGAGAGGTGGGTCAGCATCAAGAGGAAAATGAGGAACGCGATGAAGCCCGACTCGTACGAGACTTTGCCCAGCCAGCGCGGCCTGACGGCGAATCTCCGGAAGGCGAGGCCTGCGATGCCGATGGCGACGCCGATCGCGAAGAGCGCGGCGAAGCCGAAATAGAACCGGCCGGGCCAGGTGCTGCGGCTGAGAAATCCGAGGTTGACGCCTTCAGCGAAGTGGTTGAGGCTTACCAAAGCAAACGCGCAGAACCCCCAAAACACCAGCGCGTGCGCAATTCCAGGGAGCGGTCGCTGCCGGATCACCTGGCCTTGCAGCACAACTTCCCAAAGGAAATCGCGCAAACGGCGGACGACGGGTCGAATCGTGAAGTCCGCGTCGCTCTTTGAGGCGTTGATGGTCTTCCATACCTTACCGAACCGATCCCAAAAAAGAGAGAGGGAAACGATCACCAGGAGCGCAAGAAGGCCTTGTTCGGGAAGAGAGAAATGAATCATACGGCAGTCAGAGACAGCTACGATGACTGCGCAGAGCCTCTTCCTCACTCATCCAGTTCTCGTTGACCGGATTATCCGGGCAACTGGCGCGCTGCCAGAGCTGGAACGCTAAGAGATCGAGGTCCTGCTCGTCAAGCTTCGGGGGAGGATCGTCCTCCCACTGGGTGACCTCCTCCAATTCAGTAGCTATTACCCGCGCGACTGCTGCCATGATGTGCCTCCTTCGCACTGCAACCCGTCAAACAACTGGCTGTAAACGAGGCCCCACGCGTTGGCGCAGGTGCCGACCGCGTAACTTCGCAACGTCTCCTCATCGGTTACCCAATCTTCATTGGTTGCGCCTTCGGGGTAATCGGAGAGAACGACCACTGCTAGTTCGCTGGCCACTGGCAATGCGAGTACTGGCATGGCATGCCTCCAAACCTGGTTTGAGTTGGTTGTAGCAGTTCTTTGCCGCAAGTCGGGAGCCAACTGGCGAAGCGATGGTAGTTGCGTTTATTTGAGACTTTCTGGTGCGAAATACCACTGCTATCGAATGCGCGATTTGGCGCTACTGCGCGCCTTTCACCACACACACTCCTCCGCCGGGGGTATGAAAGTCATGGCCCGTTCGGTGAGCGCGCAGATCGTAAGACTCGGATTTACACCCAGGTTGGCAGCGAGCACGGAGCCATCGCACACATACGCGTTCTTGTAGCCGAACAGGCGGTTACGAGAGTCCACAACTCCTTGATCTGGCGAGGCCGCCATGGGGCAACCACCCAAAATGTGTGCGGTACCTGGAACATCGAAAAGGATTTCCGTGACCATGCTCATGGCGGTGCCACCCATCATCGCCGCGGCTTTTCGCGCAAATTCATTGGCCTGAGGGATGAACGTAGGGACTTTCTTGCCGCGGCTCACCAGCGTCTTGCGGAACGGCCAGAACCATAGTCGGCCCAGGCGCATATCGATGTGGCCGTCGAGCGTCTGCATGCACAGTAGAATCAACGACTCGCGCGCCCACCCGAAGGGGTGCAGACATCGTGTGGTTTTAATGGGATGGCGCAGCATGCCCAACACTAGAGTCCTGAGCCAAAGGAAGATGCGGGTATGGCCGGGGCGTCCGCCGGTCAACAGAGTTGCCAGGAAACCCATGGCGTCCGAGCCATCGGGATAGCGAACCGCCTCAATGTGCGTGTGTTCATCCAGATAGATACCCGAGCCGATGGCAATGCCCTTGGACAGATCCTCGCGGCTGCGGGGCACGCGCACACCGATCAAGGATTCGGCGTTGGTGCGGACGCGATTGCCGAGCTGATCGCTGATGGCGGGCAGCGAGCCTCTTTGTTTGAGGCGAAATAACAGATCCATACTACCGAGGGCGGATGCCGCGAACACTATTGCTCGACATGTGAAGTGACGGGGCCGCTTGCGGAGCCAGGACATCGATTTCACGGTGCGCACTTCGTAGCCCTCGCTGCCATCGGATTTGCCGTTCAGCGGTTTGACGTCGACGACCTTGGTTTCGGCGAAGACTTGGGTGCCGTGCTTTTCAGCGAGATACAGGTAGTTTTTGTCGAGGCTGTTCTTAGCGTTATGGCGGCAGCCAATCATGCAGCCGCCGCAGGCGATGCAGGTGGCGCGCTCCGGGCCTTCGCCACCAAAGTAGGGATCGGGATAGGTTTTGCCTCCAGTTTCTCCCTCAGGCGGTTCGAATACAGCCACGTGAGTCTTGTAATAGGTTTCTCCTACCCCGGCTGAGTTAGCCACCAGCTTCAACAAGTGATCGGCCGGGCCGAGAATGCGGTTCTCAACCACGCCCAGCATGCGGATGGCGGTCTGATAGTGCGCCGGCATCTCGGTTTTCCAGGCAGCAAGTGCCGCCCAGGACCCGTTATCCCAAATGGAGTCCCTCGGGACGAGCATGGTATTGGCGTACGTGATGGAGCCGCCGCCGACTGCGCAGCCGTGCATGATGACAACGTGGCGGAAGAGCTCTATGTTGAAGAAGCCGCGGAGCGCGAGGCCGGGGCGCCAGATCCAGCGCCAGATGTTCCAGTTGGTGGTGGGAAGGTTCTCGGGGGTCCAGCGGCGGCCCATTTCCATCACGGCTACGCGATAGCCTTTTTCAGTCAGGCGATGGGCGGTGATGCTGCCGCCGAATCCGGACCCGATGACGATGAAATCGAAGTCATAGCCTGCCGGATTCATACGCGAGAGTCCGAATTCATTATGCGTCAGAAGTGGAGACCGTGTGAGCGAAATTTTTTGGACTCAATCTTGCACGGGAGGGGCGGGGGAGTCCCTTATGCAAAAACTGGTGCAGGTCGAAGAGGCACGGGCGTTGATGACAGAGGCCAAGGATTGGAGTCTGTGGCGGTGGCTCTGGGATAAAAGCAGGGTACGGGCCACCGCGGATCGGGCCGTGGACGCGCTCGCGGAAGCGGAAAAAAAAGTGAAGGCCACGTGGACCGCCGACCAGAAAAAGGCATATCACGAGTTGGAAGCCCTGGCGTCGCTCAACGGGAATGCCAAGGGGAAGCGCCTGTACGACACGGCCAGGGAAGAGGCGAAGAACGTGGACCCGGAAATCAAGCGTGCGGTCGAGCGAGTGAAAGAAGCGGACGATATCGCCTATGACGCCAGAATGGACGCGGAGGACACGTTCGATGAGGCCGAGCGGCGGTTAGATACTGACATGGCCCGCACGGGGGCGCAGAAAGCCATCGACTCCTGGGATCTGCGAGAGAAAGCCATTCGGAAAGCGGAAGCCCTGGCAAGAAAGAAATAAGTGCCGCAACAAGCTGCCGAGACCGTGCAGTTGAAAGAAGCAACGCTGGAGGCGTTTGCGGAATACATCCGTGATGCCGAAGCGGCGATGGAACGTACGCTATGCGAAGAAGGCGGATTCTTATGGTCTGACGGCGAAACGGAACGCGCGCGACAGGTTGGGAAAGGAGAAACCGTCGCGCAATTCTGGTCGGGAAAGCACCCCGTCACCGTGCCGGATGGCCTGATTCATGACTGGATCGGTGCGACGATGATTCGCGGAGCAACGGTCGAGCAGACCCTGGCGCTGATTCAGGATTACGACAACCACAAAAACATCTACAAGCCCGAGGTGATCGATTCGAAACTGATCAGCCGGCGCGGAAACGATTTCCAGATTTACTTGCGGCTGCTGAAGAAGAAAATCATTACAGTGGTTCTGGATACGGATCACGATGTGCATTACTCCCAGGCGGGTGCTGCGCGCTGGTGTTGCCGCTCCTACACCACGCGGATTGCCGAGGTGGAAGACGCTGGAAAAACCGCCGAGACGGTGTTGGCGCCTGACAGCGGCTACGGGTTCTTGTGGCGGCTCTATTCCTACTGGCGAATTCAGGAGAGAGATGGCGCCGTATACACCGAATGCCGGGCCATCTCGCTGACACGCGACGTGCCCAAGGGACTGGGCTGGATCATCGAACCGATCATCCGGAAACTGCCGAGGGAATCGCTGGTCAACACACTCGATTCAACGCGGCGGGCGCTGGGTGCGAAGAGCGACAGGTAGTGATTGTCGGCCACACACAGGCGTTTCTAGGTTCCAATGCGTGGCGCGTGGCGGCGGCCTCTGTCTTGTTGGTTGTCATCGGCGTTTAGCTGCGGCCTTTTCGTTGTCCGTGTGCATCCGCGCCAGCAGCTCCACGCTTGCGTGAGTGCTTGCAGCCTCTCGTCAATGGTCATTTTCGCTTCGTCGCCAGCAGGGAACGCGCCAGCTCGGCAGCATTCTTAAGTGTATCGAACGCCACATAAAAGACGGCATACACCTGGCCGTCTACGAGAACCGCTACAGGATCCTCTCTTTAGTCTGCCCACTGGAAGGCAGTCCTCCGTAGGCGGATGCGGGAGACCTGCGGCTCTATCGTGCGAACATCAAAGGCCGCAGGTACCAGCAAAAGGCGCGTGTCCCTGCGCTACAGCGGACGCGGGGACGGGGCGGTGTTTTGGTCCAGCCGTGATTCTCGAAGGAATGAATGTTAGGGAGGGCCCGGACCGAGATCCGGGCCAATCGACGTTATCGAACGAGGGCGACGCTACCGTTTTGTTCGGTATGGACGGCTGGCGCTCCGGAGAACTGTGCGGTTTCCGTGGAGCCCTCAAGGGCCGTGGTGGAAGCGGTTCCGCCGGAGACGGCTTGCTGGAGCGCATCGAAGTAGCCGGTGCCGACGAATCTCTGGTGGCGGACGGCGGAGTAGCCGTGCTCGCGGGCCTGCGCGAATTCCTCTTCCTGCAAATTGGCGTAGGCGGTCATGCCGCGCTTCGAATATTCGTGGGCGAGCGCGAACATGCTGGAGTTGAGCGCGTGGAATCCTGCCAGGGTCACGAACTGGAATTTGTAACCCATGGCGCCCAGTTCCGTCTGGAAGCGCGCGATGGTGGAATCATCCAGCTTCTTTCTCCAGTGGAACGATGGGGAGCAGTTGTATGCCAGAAGCTTGCCGGGGTAGCGAGCGTGGATCGCCTCGGCAAATCGCCGGGCTTCCTTGATGTTTGGTTCGGAAGTTTCGCACCAAAGCATGTCGGCGTAGGGGGCGTAGGCCAGGCCTCGGGCGATGGCGGCGTCAATTCCTCCGCGGAACTGGAAGAAGCCTTCCTGAGTGCGTCTGCCGGTGATAAAGGGATCGTCTGACGAATCGGCATCGCTGAGCAGTAAACTCGCGCTATTGGCGTCCGTGCGGGCGATGAGAAGCGTTGGGACACCGAGAATATCCGCTGCCAGGCGCGCGGCGCTCAGCTTCTGAATGAACTCAGAGATCGGGACGACCACCTTGCCGCCCATATGGCCGCATTTCTTGGCCGATGCGAGCTGATCTTCAAAGTGAACGGCACTCGCGCCGGCCTCGATCATGGCCTTCATGAGCTCGAAGGCATTGAGCGGTCCCCCGAAGCCTGCCTCCGCATCGGCCACGATAGGTGCAAACCAATAGTTATCGCCGGTTCCGTCGGCATGATGAATCTGATCGGCGCGTTGAAACGCGTTGTTGATGGCGCGGACAAGCGCAGGAACGCTGTTCGAAGGATAAAGACTCTGATCGGGATACATTTGGCCGGCAAGGTTGGCGTCTCCGGCAACCTGCCAGCCACTGACGTAGATCGCCTTGAGACCGGCCTGGACCTGTTGCACGGCCTGATTGCCGGTGAGCGCACCCAGCGCGGGGATGTAGGGCTCCTGGTGCAGGAGGTTCCAGAACCTCTGCGCGCCCAAGCGGGCTAACGTGTACTCGATTTGTACGGTGCCGCGTAGGCGGACAACCTCTTGCGGCGAATAAGGCCGCGAAATGCCACTCCAACGAGGGTCGGTCCGCCAAGTATGTAAGATTGCTTCTGATTGATTCACGTACGACTACCCCTTCCAACCGTCCAGTAAACCGCGGGACGCCGCCAGATCCAAGCCATCTAGGTCAAATCGGACGAGTGGTCCGGTGCGGACGGCTCGGAATGCGCGCAGGCGCGGCGCCAAGGTAGTATGCGCCATAGGGTAGGAGCCAATCTATGTTCGCTACAAAATTGGGGGTTGAGGACAGCTTTGAGGAGGCGGAGGCCAGCGTTCTGACGGCGGACGCCTGCGCCTTCCTCTCAAAGCTGGCTCGGACTTTCGAGGGCCGCCGCCAGGAGCTACTCGAAGCCCGCCGGGAGCGGCAGCGAGAGATCGACCACGGCAAGATGCCGGACTTTCTGCCGGAGACCGCGCACATTCGCGATTCGGTGTGGAAAGTGGCGCCAGTCCCGCCGGCTTTGCTTGACCGCCGGGTCGAGATCACGGGACCAGTCGACCGCAAAATGATCATCAACGCCATGAACTCGGGCGCCAACGTCTTTATGGCGGACTTCGAGGATTCGAACTCGCCCACGTGGACGAATGTGATCGAAGGCCAGACCAATCTGCGCGACGCGGTACGCCGCACGATTTCCTACACGAGCCCGGAGGGGAAGCGTTACAAGCTCTGCGATGCGCCGGCGGTGTTGATGGTACGGCCCCGCGGTTGGCATCTGGATGAGAAGCATTTCACGGTGGACGGGAAGCCGGTCTCGGCGTCGCTTTTCGATTTCGGGCTCTTCTGGTTTCACAATGCAGAGACGCTGGTGAAGAATTTCGACCGTCCCTGCTTCTACTTGCCGAAACTGGAAAGCCACCTGGAAGCGCGTCTCTGGAACGACGTGTTTGTGATGGCGCAAAAAGAGCTGGGTATACGGTGCGGAACCATTCGCGCAACCGTACTCATCGAAACCATTTTCGCCGCATTCGAGATGGATGAGATTCTTTGGGAGCTGCGCGACCACTGCGCGGGGCTGAATTGCGGCCGCTGGGATTACATTTTCAGCGTGATCAAGAAATTCCGGAACCACGCGCATTTCGTGCTGCCGGATCGAGCGCAGATCACCATGGACCGTCACTTTCTGTCGTCGTACGTGAACCTGCTGGTCGAGACCTGCCACCGGCGCGGCGTGCACGCTATCGGCGGTATGGCGGCGCAGATTCCGATCAAGAACGATCCCGCGGCGAATGAAGCGGCGCTCAAGCGAGTTCGGCAGGATAAGCTGCGCGAAGTGTGGGCCGGACACGATGGCACCTGGGTGGCACATCCGGCGCTGGTTCCCTTGGCCCGGGAGGTTTTCGACACTTACATGCGCACGCCGAACCAGATCGATCGGAAGAGAGATGCCGTGCACGTGACCGCCAGCGATCTGCTCGCTCTGCCGCAGGGGGAAATTACGGAAGACGGCTTGGCGCGAAACATTGATGTCGGCCTCCAGTACCTGGCGGCGTGGCTGCGCGGCAACGGATGCGTTCCGATCTACAACCTGATGGAGGACGCGGCCACGGCGGAGATTTGCCGGGCGCAGGTTTGGCAATGGGTCAGGCATGGAGTGCGCCTGAGCGACGGCCGTCCCGTGACCGCGGAATTCGTGAAAGAGATCATGATGCGCCAGCGGAGCCGCCTCGATGCACAGCTTCCGGCTCGCGAACTGGCGCTGGCATCCGAGCTTTACGAGGAGATGATTCTGAGCCCGGACTTTCAGGACTTTCTCACGCAGCGTGCTTATGGGTGTTTGGAGCGAACTGGCACGCCAAAGAGTTTGTGAAAAAACAGGTGACAGGCAACGCTGTCCACGCGCCGAGGAGCCGCATAGCGTTGAATCGACGTGACACTTGCTTGGGCCAGCGAAGCCAGTCACCAGTTTTTCCGCAAGCTCGAAAAAGGGGGCTGGACAACGGCCATCGATAGCTGCATACTCCGGACATGGGCGCCAATATCGGACCGGCGCCTCTGATTGCCCAGCTCCGGGAAGATCTGGCTTTCCGGAGAATCGGTAGCGGGCTACAGGCGCTAGAAACACATCGTTCTGCTCTGGCAGCACTCGATCCAACTCAAGAGAACGCGGCCGCCATGGTCGGCCTCCTGGCTAAATGGGTGGACATCGGGTTTGCGGGCCTGGAACTCCTGCGGGATTTGCTGTCTCGTTTTCCCAAACAATCTCGCGCGTGCCTTCGCTTGCTCGACTATGTCCACTTGCGCATGGCGGAAGGCTTCCTGCTGATGCGCGAGGAGGAATTCGACCAGGCCACGCACCACCTGCAATTCGTGCAATCCATGGAAGCCGAGATTCCGGACACGGCAACGCTGGCTATATCGAGCTTCTGGATGGGCCGCTGCCTCCGCAAAGAGGGGCGCTATGACGACGCGCTCAGCTACACGGTGAAGGGCAGGGACCTGGCGCTCCAACTAGGCTACGAAAAAATGGCTGCGGTGATGCAGGTGATGGAGAGCTGGCTGGCCTTTCAGAAAGGCAAGCTGAAGGAGGCCAGCGCGATTCTGCGCGAGGCGGAACGCGCGCTAAGCGACACAGACGATTTCGTCAGCCGGGGCAACATTCAATCGGCATACGGGCGGATCGCCCGCCGGCAAGGCCGCTACGATCGTGCGCTGGAGCACTTCGAGGGCTCGCTTCTGGAGTATAAGCGCTGCGATCCGCAGCATATCCACCTGGCGCGCGCGTTGGTCAATACGGCGTTCGTCAAGCGTTTGATCGTGCTGCGGACGCAGAACGCAATTGACGAGAAGCTGGCGCATCGCCGGTCGGGGGCTTCGGGCAACGGCGCCGTGGAACAGGCGCGCAACGAACGATCACAGATCCAACAGCTACGTGCCGAGGCGCAGGCGCAGCTTTCCGAAGCGCTTGGTATCTACGAGCGCCACCACAATCACCGGGGCATCGGCAGCGTTCACATCAACTACAGCTACCTGCACCTGGATGAGGGCGATCTGGACCGCGCGTCTACAGACGCGGCGGAAGCGTTTCGGCATGGCGAGGAAAAACGCGACGTGATTCTGATGGCGCGGGCCCGCATTCTCCAGTGCATGATCGAAAACGCCCGGCTGGAGGAACAGATTGATGAAGATCCCGAGCGGCGTGCCCACATGGCCCACGATTTTGCGCACGATGCGGTGGAATGCGCGAAGCAGACGCAGAACCGCAGGCTCTTGGCACGCGCGCTCGTATGGGAAGGGCTGACCTACTGTAACGGCGGTTCGCAGGATCGCGAGGCCGCACGCCGGTGCTGCGATGCGGCGATTGCGTTACTCCGTCCGGCAGGGCCGCTGTATGGCTGGGAGGATCTGGAGACGCTGAAGACGAAGCTCTCGCATTCCGGCCAGGTGGACACAGCTTTGCAAGAGTGGTCCAAGGGCCTGACGCACGACAAGACGTTCCAGCAAATCACCGAGGAGTTCGCCAACATCCTGATCCCGCGCGTGTGGGAGCGGGAAGGCCGCAAGATTTCGCGCGTGGCGGTGCGGCTGAGTATCTCACCGAAAAAAGTGCGGAGGATACTGCATGCGGCGGGGCTGATCCGGGAGGATCGGGAGCGGGTTGTGGTGGAGCGGTAGGGCCGGACGTGTCCGGCCCCTGCACGACACACCATGTAGGGACGAGGCATGCCTCGTCCACGGCCCGATCTTAGGGCTGGAACGGCGACAGGCCTTCTCCATAGGTCTTTGCCTGCAATCCGCTAAACTTCTCTTAAAGGTCATGAATTGGCTTCGATCGATTTTCGGGAGCCCGACGGACCCAAAGAGCATCGAGCGATCAATAGAGCGGCAACGCCGCAAAGCTGAGAACAGCGGGCTGGTCGCCGCATTTACCGTAATCGCACAGGTTGTCTTCTATTTCCCTTCCTGGATCGCAGATTCCCGTGAGGCGGTGCCGGCGAACATCACGGAGGCCCGCGAACTCGAGCGGCGTCGGGTGGAACTGATTGTCAACCCTGGGGGCCGCTCATTTGTGTTGGTGCGAACGGATGGACCGTCCTATGTCACCCGCGAGGATCACGAGGCGACTGTTCAGTTGTTCGTGCAGGGCGAGCTCTGCTTTGAGGTTCAGGTGCCGTACAGCCTCGGAGAATACGGTGAAGCTTGGTATCAAGCGCGAGTGTCCGCTTTCATTGAGGGCGGCTGGCAAAAGGACATCTACGCAATGGCGCACCTGTATCGTGAATGGTCCAAGTCCGCTACGAGGAAATCTCGTGCCGACAGCCTTGAGCGCCAGAAAAAGCGATTCGGCCTCTGAGCGCCTAAATAACATCCTGGTTCGGGCTATTTAGCGAACACTGTAGAGTACGCAGCTGTCGCCGTGGATGCGGATCGAGCTTCCCAACATTGGGCGTGCGCCGGACGCCCGATCCCGCGACTGAAATGGCGACAAGAACACAGTCGCGGAAATCGGGCGCCGAACTGCTCTGACTACACGCTGTAGCGCCCGGCGTCCAGCACGTGCCGGGCGATCTGGCGGCTCAGAGCGATGGTGTCGCTTGGATCCTGCTTGGCCAAGCGGCGATGGATGGCCATCTGGGTGCGCAGCATGTCGCCTTCTGCGACGCCAGCGATGACCTTGCGCGACGCGACTTCCACGCGCTCGAATGAATTGGAAGCGTAGTAACGCGTCATGGCGATGGCCTGCTTAGCGGCGGCCTCGCCTTTAGAGGCGATCAGCTTCTCCGTGCGCAGAATCGCTGACTCCGTTGCATAGACCTCCATAACGCAATCGGCGATCGCGCCCATGATCTCCTGCTGGTCGGCAAGAGCTGTCATGTATTTCTGCGAAGCCACGCCCGCCGCGAAGAGAGCGAGTTTCTTGGCATGCGCCAAGAGCTTGTGCTCGTGTGCCAGCGGACCCGCCACCTCTTCGGCCGCGGCGCCGGGCGACATCACCTCATCCATCAGTTTCTTGATGGCAGCAAGCAACGGCAACTGGCCCGCCATGGCGCGTTTCACCAGGAAACCGGTGATGATCAGGCGGTTGATCTCATTCGTGCCTTCGAAGATACGATTGATACGCGCATCGCGATAGGCGCGCTCAGCGGGATATTCCTCCACGTAACCATAGCCGGCGTAGATCTGCACCACGTGATCGACAACCTTGGTCAGCATCTCGGATCCCCAGACTTTAAGGATCGAGCACTCGATGGCGTACTCTTCGATGCGCTTTTGGATCTCGCGCGAGTCGGCATGCGGAGGGAGTTCCGCCAGAGCGGCGTCGATCATGCCGATGGTGCGATAGACCAGCGACTCACCGGCGTAAATCCCAGCGGCGCTCTCCGCGAGTTTTTCCTGGATCAGGCCGAATTCGCTGATGGTTTTGCCGAATGCCTTGCGTTCCTTGGCGTATTGGATTCCATTCTGCAGGCTGTTGCGCGCTCCGCCCACGCAGGCCGCGCCCAGTTTGAAGCGCCCAATGTTCAGAATGTTGAACGCAATGTGATGGCCCTTGCCGATCTCTCCGAGCAGGTTCTCCACCGGGATGGTGCAATCCGCCAGAATCAGGGGGCACGTGGATGAACCGCGGATGCCGAGTTTGTGCTCTTCGGCGCCGACCGAGAATCCCGGCGTATTGCGCTCAATGATGAAGGCCGAGAATTTCTCGCCATCCACCTTGGCGAAAACCGTGAAGACGTCGGCCATGCCGGCATTGGTGATCCACATCTTCTCGCCGTTGAGGACCCAACTCTTGCCGTCAGCCGAGAGTACGGCGCGTGCGCGGCAGTTCAGCGCGTCGGAACCGGAAGAAGATTCGGAAAGCGCATATGCCGCGATCCATTCGCCAGTGGCCAGCTTCGGAAGGTACTTCTTCTTTTGCGCCTCGGTGCCGTACCACACGATGGGCAGCGTGCCGATGCCCACATGCGCGCTGAAGGCCACCGAGAAGCTGGCCAGCTTGCTGATGGACTCGGCAATCACCGCCGAGGTCACCTTGCCCATCTCGAGGCCGCCGTACTCTTCGGGGACGTCGACCCCCATCAATCCAAGCTCACCCGCCTTTTGCAGCAGAGGCTTGGTTACGGCGAAATTCTTTGCCTCAATCTGGTCGGCCACCGGCATAACTTCCTTATCGGTGAACTCGACCGCTGTCTTGGCAATTTGCCGTTGTTCTTCGGAGAGGTCTTCGGGAGTGAACACCTCTTCCGGTTTGCGTTCTTCGACGAGAAAACTGCCGCCTTTTACCGGTTTCGTCATCACCGGAGCTTGCGTTGTCGCCATTTGAAACACCTCGCTCGTTTAGTTCAGATTCTGAAAAATGCCCGCGGCCCCCATGCCGCCGCCTACACACATCGTCACCATGCCGTATTTCGCATGGCGGCGATGCATTTCCTGGAGCAGGCTGGCCGTCAGCTTGGCGCCTGTACAGCCCAGCGGATGCCCCAGAGCAATTGCGCCCCCATTCACGTTCACCTTCGCCATGTCGAGGCCGAGCGTCTTAATCACGGCCAGCGACTGCGCGGCGAACGCCTCATTCAGTTCAATCAGATCGATCTGGTCCAGCGTCAGCCCCGCCAGCTTGAGAGCCTTGGGGATGGCGTAGACCGGTCCCACTCCCATCTCTTCAGGCAGGCATCCGGCGTACGAGTAAGCCACGAAACGCGCCAGCGGTTTGATGCCCAGCGCACTCGCCCGTTCTTCGGACATCACCACGGCCGCGGCCGCGCCATCCGATGTCTGCGACGAGTTTCCGGCGGTTACGGTTCCCTTGGCGTGAAATGCTGGCTTGAGCTTGGCGAGTGCTTCGAGCGATGTGTCGGCGCGCGGGCCTTCGTCCACCTTGAATTCCAGTTCGGTCTTTTTCAGTTTTGATTTCGCATCCGGCGCCGTGAAAGTGACCGGGACGGGAATGATCTCGGCATCGAACTTTCCCGTTGCCTGCGCCGCCAGCGCTTTCTTGTGACTGCAGAGCGCGAACTCGTCTGCGGCCTCACGCGCGATTCCATAGTGCCGGGCCACGCGCTCCGCAGTCAGCCCCATGCCAAGATAGGAATCGGGATAGTGCTCGCCCAGCCACGGATTGATGGAGACTTTGTTGCCACCCATGGGCACGAGCGACATGGATTCCGTGCCGCCGGCCACAATCACATCGGCGCCGCCCGAGCGAATGCGCTCCGCGGCCAGCGCAATGGCTTGCAGTCCGGATGCGCAAAAGCGGTTGATGGTCATGGCGGCGGACTCGATCGGCACGCCTGCACGCAGCGACGCGATGCGCGCGACGTTCATGCCCTGCTCGCCCTCCGGCATGGCGCAGCCGATGATCACGTCTTCAACTTCCCGGGTGTCCAGATGTGCCACTCGGGCGAGCGCGCACCGGATGGCAATCGCGGCCAGGTCGTCCGGCCGCGTGGCGCGCAGAGTTCCTTTCGGAGCTTTGCCCACGGCGGTTCGCACCGCGCTCACAATGACTGCTTCTCTCATTTCGTCTCTCCGTGCCTGCCGATTCAGGCGACGCATGCGTCGCCCCTACGTTTGCCGGCCCAAAATTGCAATCACGACATCGCGATCACGTAGGGGCCGGGCATGCCCGGCCCTCAATTCCTCAACGGCTTGCCGGTTTTGAGCGTGTGCGCAATCCGCTCTTGCGTCTTCTTCTCTCCGCACAGCGAAAGAAACGCCTCGCGCTCGAGATCCAGCAGATATTGTTCGCTTACCAGCGTGCCCGGCGTAATGGGACCGCCGCACAAAACGTTGGCCACCCAATTGGCCACTTTCACGTCGTGATCGCTGATGTATTCACCCTCGCGCATCATATGCACGCCCATTTTGAGCGAGGCCAAAACATTCTGGCCCGGCGCCGGGATATCATCGCGCGGCACCGGCGCGGCGTAACCAGCCAGGGCCTTGGTAAGCGCCGACTCTCTGGCGTCGCTCACCAGCCGTTCGCGGTTCATTGTGATGCGATCGCCCGGCGACAAAAACCCCAGCCGGCGCGCCTCAGCCGCGGACGTCGAAACCTTGGCCATCGCGACCGTTTCGAACGCCCGGCGCAAAGCCTCCATGAGTTCGACTGACTCTGCTCGTGCGTTGCCATGTATGGCCGCGGCCGCGTCCACTGCACGCAGAGTCATTTCTTTGCAGCCGCCGCCTCCCGGCACGAGACCAACACCAGTTTCGACCAGGCCAATGTAAAGCTCCGCGTACGCCTCGCGTTTGGAGGCGTGCAGCGCCATCTCCGCCCCGCCGCCGAGGCACATGCCGAACGGCGCCACCACTACGGGCCGCGGGCAGAACTTGATGGCGGCATTCATGCGCTGGAAGCCCTGAATCGCGTGGTCGATTTCCTCCCATTCGCCTTCTTGGATGCCCAGCAAAAGTTGCATCAGGTTCGCGCCAACCGAGAAATTGTCCGCGTCGCCGCTGATGACGAATGCCTCGAAGTTTCTTACCGCCTCGCCGTCGGGCCGCAACGCATCCGTCACTAGGCGTACGATGTCTTCCCCGATGGCGTTCTTCTTCGAATGAAGCTCCAGGCACGCGACGCTGTCGCCGAGATCGACCAGCGAAACGCCCGGATTCTGCCGGACCACGCCGTGCGACGCCCGGAAGTTGGCCACACGCGCGATGCCCTCCGGTTCTGTAACCCGCTTGTACTTGCCGGTTGAAAGATCGAAGCACTCGCGGCCGTGGTTCTCGTACCAATTCGACGCGTCCATGCCCAGCAGGCGATCGGCATTCGCGCTCACCGGCTCACCCGCCGCACGCATGCGCGCGACTGTCTGCGGCACACCCGCGGCATCCCAAAGCTGGAACGGCCCCATCTCCCAATTGAAGCCCGCCCGCATGGCGCGATCGATGCTCGCCACATCGTCGGCAATTTCCGGCAGGCAATCGGCCGCGTAATTCCATAGCCCGCTCAACAGGCGCCAGTGGAAGCGCGCAGCTTTGTCCTTCGTGGCATCTCCGGCAAGCAATTGCGCCAGCCGCTCCGGCAGTCGCTCGGCATTCGCCGCCATTTCGAGCGACGCGAACCTCGGCCGTGCCGCGGGCTTGTACTCCACCGTCTTCCAGTCGAGCACCAGGCGGACGTCGTTCCCTTCGGCGTCTTTCTCCTTTTTGTAGAAGCCCTGCTTGGTTTTGTCGCCCAGCCATCGCCGCTCCAGCATGGTTTCGACAAAGGGGGGCATCCTCAGCCGCTCGCCGGAATTCGAAAGTGGAAAATTCTGCGCCACGTTCACCAGCACATCCAATCCCACCAGATCCGCCAGGCGGAAAGTGCCGGTGCGCGGCCAGCCGATGGCACTGCCGGTCAGCGCATCTACTTCTTCGATGGTGAGGTCTTCCGCCTGCATCAACCGCACGGCCTCCAGCATGATGAACACACCGATACGGTTGGCGATGAAATTGGGGGTGTCGCGCGCGAAGACCACTTCTTTGCCCAACTGCTGATCGGCGAAGTGCGCAATGGCGGCCAGCGCACCGGGATCGGTTTTCGATGTGGCGATAATTTCCACGAGGCGCATGTATCGTGGCGGGTTGAAAAAGTGGGTTCCAAACCACCGGTGGCGAAAGCGCTCCGGCAGTTTCGCGGCAATCGAGCCCACCGGCAAACCGCTGGTGTTGGTGGTGAGGATGACGTCGTGCTTCAAGTGCGGCGTGACCTTCTCGAGAAGCGCCTGCTTGATTTCCAGATTCTCGCTCACCGCTTCGATGACCCAGTCGCAGTCACTGAGCAGCTTGAGATCGTCTTCGAAATTGCCGGTGGTGATCCGCGCGGCCAGCGCGATATCGTAGAACGCCGCGGGCTTCGCCTTGCGAAGTGCCTCGAGCGCCTGCACCGCGATCGCACTTCGCGGCCCTTCCTTCGCTGGAATATCCAGCAGCACCACGGGCAGCCCGGCATTCGCCAGATGCGCTGCTATGCGCGACCCCATGGTTCCCGCCCCCAGTACGGCCGCCTTTCGGATGAGAATCGAGCGCATGCGTTGGAGAGAACGCGCTGTTGGCTGTTCCAAGACACCACCTGCGATCATGACATGACTCCTGACTCGAGTTGTGACGCTTTGCGCGCTCCATTCGGCTGTAACACGGGCCGCTTTCTCCGCGCGGCTAATCCATGGGTCAGCATTCTGGCAAACTGCGCCGCGATTTGTTCCGGCGTGAGCGGCCCTTCCGGCTTGTACCACATGCAGATCCAGTTGACGGCCCCCGCCGTCGAGAAAGCGGCCATCCTGGGATCGCATGGTGTGATGGAACCATCGGCGATGCCTTCTCGAATAAACGTGCGCAGCCGCCAGTCGATGTTCCTTTTACAGCCGCGCACCTCGGCGCGCGCCTTCGGCGACAAGTCGGTTTCATCCAATCGCATCACGCAGCGCCCGAAGTTGACGGTCATCAGATTGGCATATTCGCCGACGAATGCCTCAACTTTCTCAAGGCCCGATCCCTTCTGGGCAGCGATTTGGCTGAGCTTGTCCAAAATGAGTCCTGTCCCCCATCGATAGCACTCGAGCAAAATCTCTTCCTTGTTGCTGAAGTAGTGATAAAGCGCCGGCTTGGTGATGTTCAACCGGTCCGCCACGTCGTTCATCAACGTTCGCCCATAGCCTTTTTCCAAAAATAGCTGCGCGGCTGTCTGCAAAATCGCTTCCCGCTTGGTGGCGGGGTCGCGGCGACGGCTCGCAAATGCTTTCCGGTGGGGCTGCGCCCCGGTAACGTTTTTTGGCATCTCTGGAATGGCACGCGCCCGATTGACACCTGGCCGCGTTGATGATATCTTACCCACGGGTAAGTTAAAAAGCAACAAGAAGAGGCGTTGCATGCTGGATGACGAGTTGCCCCTCCAGTGCATGTACCGCTGGGAACGTGAGCGCGCGGAGCGCATTTTCCTCACACAACCGTTCGGCGGCGGTAACGTGCGCGATTGGACCTGGAGCCAGGCGGCCGATGAAGTACGCCGCATGGCCGCCTACCTGAAGTCGCAGGGATGGGAGCCGGGCGCGCGTGTGGCGATCCTGTCCCGAAATTGCGCTTGGTGGATTCTGGCCGATCTGGCCATCTGGATGGCCGGATACGTCACCGTGCCGGTCTACCCCTCGCTCAAACCTCAGTCGGTACGCCAGATTCTAGAGCACAGCGGCGCCCGAGGCTGCTTCATCGGGCCGACCGACGAGAAGGAATCCGCCAGCTCCGGTGTTCCCACGGGCGTGCTTTCGATCCGTTTCCCTAACGTGCCGGCTAACGGCGGCGTTAGCTGGCGGGCAGTGATCGAGGCCACCCCGCCCATCGACGACAGCCCCACGCGCCCGGCGGAGGACCTCTCGACGATCATCTACACCTCCGGTACCACTGGCACGCCCAAGGGCGTCATGCACAGCTTCGCCGCGTTTTGCTTCGACGCCAGGCGCTTGGCTGATCTGCTCGGTGCCACCGGTGATCAGCGTGCGCTGTCTTACCTGCCATTGGCGCACATCGTCGAGCGCGCCGGTCTTGAGATGCCCGCCATCCAGCTTGGCTCGCGGCTCTTCTTCACGGAAGGGATCGAAACCTTCCTCGCCGACCTTCACCGCGCGCGCCCAACCCTTTTCCTCTCCGTACCGCGGCTGCTGTTGAAATTTCAACAGGGCGTTTTTGAAAAAGTTCCCAAGGAGAAACTGGACAAGCTGCTGCGCCTCCCCATCATCGACCGCTATACCAAGCGCCGCATCCTCCGCCAGCTCGGTCTCAACACCGTGATCCACGCTGCCTGCGGCGCTGCGCCACTGCCCACCGAAATTCTGCTCTGGTACCGCAATCTCGGTCTGGATCTCGCGGAAGGCTACGGCATGACCGAGACCCTGATCACTCACCTTCCCCGGCCTGGCCATATGCGCCCTGGCTACGTGGGCGCCGCACTCGAAGGCGTCGAAGTGAAACTCGGCGTCAACAACGAGCTGCTTGTGAAGAGCCCCATGAACATGCTCGGCTACTACAACGATCCCCAAGGCACGCGCGACGCCTTCACGTCCGACGGTTTCTTCCGCACCGGCGACGTGGTGCAACTCGATTCGGACGGCCAGGTTAAAATCATCGGCCGCCTGAAGGAGCAGTTCAAAACCAGCAAGGGCAAATTTGTCGTGCCTGCTCCCATCGAGAGCAAGCTGATGTCTCATCCGGATGTCGAGGCCTGCTGCCTCATGGGTTCCGGTCATGCGAGCCCGTTCGCCATCGTTTTGCTCTCCCCGGAAGCGCGCCGGCGATGCACAACGCCGGACGCGTGGAAAACCGTCGAACAGTCTTTGCGGTCTCAGCTCGAGCAGGTCAACTCGCAGCTCGATCCCCACGAGCGGGTCCAGTTCATCGCCATCGCCGACGGTCCCTGGTCCGTCAGCAACGGGTTGATGACTCCCACGCTCAAAATCAAGCGCACCCTGCTCGAAAACCACTACCAGACTCTCGTGGATAATTGGGAAAGAACAAATTGTCCGGTCGTGTGGGAATCGGTGCCCAGCGCGGGCGCTGCGCATTCGACGAACTAACGCCACGCCGATCCACCCGCGAAGGAGTCTGGTGCCATGTCCGACAGAGTCGCTGTATTCGATACCACGCTGAGAGACGGCGAACAGGCCGCCGGCACCCGCCTCGGTAGCCGTGAGAAACTCATGATCGCCCGGCAACTGGCGCAGTTGAAGGTCGACGTGATCGAGGCCGGCTATCCCGCGTCTTCGCCCGAAGATTTCGAGGCCGTGCAACTCATCTCGCAAGAAATTCACGGCCCCGCCATCTGCGCACTTTCGCGCGCTGTTCCCGACGACATCAAGGCCTGCGGCAAAGCATTGGCCAAGGCCAAGCGCCCGCGCATTCACACAGGCATCGGAGCCTCCGACATTCACATCAGCGGAAAATTTCAGGACGAACGCTACGGCAAAACGCTCGCCGAGAGGAAGCGCAAGATCCTCGAAATGGCGATCGATGCCGTGAAACTCGCGCGCCAGTTCGCCGACGATGTCGAGTTCTACGCCGAAGACGCCGGCCGCGCCGATCCGCCTTATCTGTTTGAAATGGTCGAGGCCGCCATCGATGCCGGCGCGACCGTCGTAAACATTCCCGATACCACCGGTTACACGGTGCCCGAGCAGTATGGTTGCCTGATCCGGTCACTCCGCGAGAAAGTCCCCAACATCGCGCGCGCGACCATTAGCGTCCACTGCCATGATGATCTCGGAATGGCCGTCGCCAACTCACTCGCCGGCATTCTGAGCGGCGCACGCCAGGTGGAGGGAACGATTAACGGCATCGGCGAGCGTGCCGGCAATGCGGCCCTCGAAGAAGTCATCATGGCCCTACGCACGCGCGGCGATTATTTCGGCCTGCATACCGACATCGACACCCGCGAGTTATACCGCACCAGCCGCCTGGTTTCCGATCTTCTCGGCATCGCGGTTCCACCGAACAAGGCTGTCGTTGGCGCCAATGCTTTCTCGCACAGTTCAGGAATCCACGTCGATGGATTCCTCAAAGAGCGCGAAACGTACGAGATCATGCGCCCTGAGCATGTCGGCATCGGCGAAAGCCGCGTCGTACTGACCGCGCGTACCGGCCGTCACGGCCTTCGCGATCGCTTGAAGAAACTTGGCTATACGCTCTCGCCGCCAGAGTTGAACCAGGCCTACCAGCGGTTCCTCGCCGTTGCGGACAAGAAGCAGGAAGTGTTTGACGAGGATCTCATCGCCATCCTGCATGATGAGATTCATCCGCTACCCGAAATCTACCAGCTCGAATATTTGCAGATCTACAGCGGCACATCCGCCATCCCTACGGCCACCGTGCGGCTCCGCGTCCAAGACGAAACCCGCGAGGGCGCCGCCATTGGCGACGGCCCCGTTGACGCCACATGCAAGGCGATCGCCGCGGTGACGCGGACCTCGGCCAAGCTCCAGCGATACGAAATCCGCGCCGTCACCAGTGGCACCGAAGCGCTTGGCGAAGTGACCGTGCAGCTCGAGGAGGCCGGACGCAAAGTGGTGGGCCGCGGCGCCTCCACAGACGTGATCGAAGCCAGCGCCCGCGCCTTCATCGACGGTCTCAACAAACTGGCAAATCTGGGATCGAAACAGTAAGGGTGACGAGAACGTTAGTATCGACCGAGGTCATGGCGCCGGATCACTTCGCGGCTGATCGCTGCACGCATCTGCGCCAGCCAACCATCCGCTGTTTCGCCACGATCAGTCTCCTCGCTGTACGTCCTCATGCCCACATGTAGGGGCGAGGCATGTCCTCGCCCAAGCCTGCCCGTACAAACTGACGCGCCCGCTAATCCTTCGTCACGCTCAACCCCGTCACCGTGACCTCCGTGTTATGCGCGAACCGGAGCCCATAGACACCGTCCGTTGACACAAGCTTTCCAGGCGCCACTACCGCCGGCTTGTCGTAACCCGCAACCACGGTACCGTTGATCGCGCATTCCACGCGGTCCCCTTTCACTGAAAGGGCGATCTCCTGCGTCACGGGCTCTCCCGGCCCCGCGGCCTTATGCACCGAGGCATTTTCTTCACCTCGCCTGCCATTCATCTGAAACGGCTCGGGACCGAATCCGCGCACAATGAAATTGCCACTGCCGTACGCCGCGCAGTAGAGGTAGCTTTGTTTGTCCGTTCCCAGTCCGTTGCCCGCGATGACCACGCCATACGGGTGCGGATGATTGTTCAAGTTCATGTATTTCGATTCCTGGAAAGTCGCCTTCACCGTATAGTTCCCGGTCGCTTTGTTCGCCGGATTCCAGTAGGTCACCGCGGGACCCGTCGTCACGTGCATGGCGTTCCCCTCCTGTGCGAACTTTGCATCGTTCACCGTCTGTCCCGCCTTCTCCGCATTCGCGTCGACCTTGCCCGTCCAGCCCGCGACGGAAATGCCGCCGCCAGCAATGGCGCGGGAGGCGTCCGATTGACTCCACCCCGGAGCCGTACCAATCAGCATCAGGGCCGCAACCACCGCGGCATGGGACCTATCGAAAAATCGCATGGCGTGTCCTTTCATCGAACCGAAGTTCATCAAACCGATGTGAGCAAGACTCGATTATATCCAGCCTGAGCCGCAAGACTTTGTGGGAAAACGTACGTCACCTCTTTGTAACACTGCTGCTTTTGGTTCTATGTTAGCGTCGTAAAGACGTTCGAAAATCTAAACAGGAGATCGCTCAGTGACTACACAGGAAGTCGCCGACAAGCTCGTCAAATTCTGCTCCGCAGGCAAGTTCGAGGAGGCGATGGAAGCCCTCTACTCGCCCGATATCGTCAGCATGGAAGCCGGTGCACCCCCGGGACAGTCCCGCGAATCGAAGGGCATTGCGGCCGTAAAGGCCAAGGGGAAATGGTGGGTCGACAACCACGAAGTGCACTCGTCCACGGTCGAAGGTCCTCTGGTCACAGGCTCACACTTCGCCGTGACCTTCAAACTTGACATCACCTTCAAACCGCAAAGCAAACGCTTCAAGATGGAAGAAGTTGCCGTTTACAAAGTCGTCGACGGCAAGATTGTCTACGAAGAATTCTTTTACAACATGTAAGGCATTGAATGCGGCTGCCAGCCGATTTGGCTATATCGATTCCGCCCCGTTTCTTGCGTGATGTGGCGCAGGACGCCCGGCACACGTTTCGGCTTTGGGCCCGTCGCCCCTGGCACACCGGGTTCGCCATACTCGCGCTCGCCATTGGCATCGGCGCAAACACGGGCGTCTTCAGCGTCGTGAACGCCCTGCTGCTGCGATCGTTGCCGTTCCGCGATCCCAGCCGTCTTGCCTCACTCGTTGACTTTTATGCCTTCGTTCCGCCCCACGACAGCGCGAAGCAATTTCACGATTGGCGGCAGAAGAGCCGGTTTCTGTCTGATGTCGCGCTCCTGGAAGAGAGCGACTTCAATCTCGGGGTGGGACAACTGACAAGGGCCCATATTGCCCAAACATCCTGGAATTTTTTCTCGCTTCTCGGCGCGCAGCCAGTAATAGGACGCTCCTTTGCGCCGGGGGAAGATACCAGCGGACGAAATGCCGTCGTGGTGATCGGCTACGGACTCTGGCACCAACTGTTCGCCGGAGACCAGCGCGTTCTTGGCTCCACGATTCGCGTCAACGGAGATCCCCTCACTATCATTGGCGTGGCTCCGCCCGGATTTGATTATCCGAACAACACCGTTCTCTGGAAAGCCGCGGATTTCTCTCCCGGAAACAATGGCTGGGACGCTATCGCACGCCTGAAACCTGGTATCAGTTGGCCACAAGCCCGCGCCGCATTTGCCGCTGAGGTGGATCGACTTACGACGAAACACCCCAGATTCGATGATCTCCAGCATCCGCCAACTGTGACTCCGCTGCAAGACCAACTCGCCGGTCCCGTAAAGGATGCTTCTCTGATGCTAATGGCCGGCGTGGTCCTGATCCTGCTGATCGCCTGCACCAACGTCGCAAATCTCTTGATGGCGCGCACCGCCGATCGCGCCACTGAGTTATCCATACGCTCCGCGCTTGGAGCCAGCCGCGCCAGGCTCGCACAACAGTTGCTCACTGAGTGCCTGCTTCTCTCATTGGTCGCCGCCATCACCGGATTGATCGTCGCCTTCTGGACGACCTCGATCGCCGCGAAAGTGGAACCGGCGCCACTCGCTACGCAGTCCTATTCCATTCTGGATGGCCGTGTGCTAGTTTTTGCCGTCGCCGCATCCGTCGTTAGCGGATTGCTCTTCGGCGTCTTGCCCTCACTCTTCGCGGGCCGTGTCCACGCCTTCGGATTCCGTGGTTCGATCGGAGCGTCAAGCTCACGACTGACGCGCGAGTCCCTGGTCGCCGCACAAGTCATGCTCACGCTCGTTCTTCTCACTGCATCCATTTCCGTGGGCCGGGCATTTCTCAATCTGATGCGCATCGATCGTGGCTTTGACACAAGAGGTCTGGTCACCGTAAGCGTGTCCCTCGACGGCACGACTCAGGATCTTAACGGGCGCCAGCTTCCTTATTTTCAAGAAGCGCTGTCCCGCATCCGCCGGCTTCCGGGCGTGCGTAGCGCCAGCGCCACCGACTTCCTTCCGCTCTACGCGACAGGTTTTATCGGTGGTCCCTTCGGAATGGATGGCCGTCCGCCCAACGCCGATTCCATGAACGTTCCCGTGCTGGCTGATTATTTTCAAGCGATGGGTGCGCATCTTCTGTGCGGGCGTGAATTTACCGAAGCGGAAGTGCGCGGCGACGCCAAAGTCGCTGTCGTAAATGAAGCCTTCGCACGGCAATTTGGCGCGCCTGCCGACGCCCTGGGCCATCAACTCACCATCGGAAACGAACCTCCGTGGAAAATCATCGGAGTAGTCAAGGGCATGGACTACATGACACCAGGAGCAAACCGCACTCAGATTTTTCTGCCAGCCCACGCTCCTGGCGGCTTTTTTTCGACCTTCGTCGTCCGCGTGAACGGCCGCGCGGAGGATTATCTGGCCGAGGTCCGTGACACCATCCGCTCCATTGACCCGCAAGTTCCAGTATTCGGCGTAAAAACCATGCAGCAGCGCCTCGAGGACGCTCTACGCCGCCCGAGCTTCTACCGCACAGCGGTCCTGTTCTTCGCTGGATTCGCCTTATTGCTCGTCGTGATCGGCATCTACGGCGTCGTCTCCTATGCCGTTACTCGAAGGTTGCGTGAGATGGGCGTACGCCTGGCGCTCGGCACCACCCCGATCCGGCTCCGTGCAATGCTGCTGCGCCAAGGGCTGATTCCCGTCGCAGCCGGAGCAATTCTTGGAATCGCCGGCGCTCTGCTCACCAGCCGCTATCTCGAAAGCCTGGTAGAGGGAGCGAGATCGACAGGTCTCGAAACGTTCATCTTTTCCATCCTGTTCATCGCCCTGATAGCGGCAACAAGCATCTGGGCCGCCACTCGCCGCATTGCAGGCCTCGACATCATGGAAATCCTGCGCAGCGAATAGCCGTCCCACCGCGAAGATAATAGTCAAATGAGACGAGCGCGAACCAATGACATCCCCATGCTGGTTGGCTTAATGGCTGACTTCTATGCTGAGGGCGGCTATGAACTCGACCATGAGCGGGCGGCCAGCGCATTTGCCGCTGTGCTCGCCGACGAGCGGTTGGGGTATGTCTGGATCATCGAGGGAGAACATCGCGACGTTGGCCATCTCGTTCTCACTTTGAAGTACGCGATGGAATACGCCGGTCTGATCGCCTGTCTGGATGATCTCTATGTCAAGCCAGAGTGGCGCAACAAGGGCTTGAGTACAGTCGCACTGATTGAAATAAGGACCTTTTGCCAGTCGGCTGGTATTCGAGCCTTAACCGTTGAGGTAGGTCACAACAACGGTCCAGCTCAGACGGTTTATCGTCGCATTGGTTTTGCTGAGGCTCCAGACCGTCAACTGCTTGCTCTGGCTCTCGCACCGCCTGCGCATGTCGTATAGCCCTCCGTTGCGGACGCGCCCATCCATACGGATTTCGCCCCCCCCCCTTCCGGATGAATGCTACAGTTACCTGCGCTTGAGGTACACTGGTTTGCCTCTCGATATGCCCAGGCTGAACAAATCGTCGGCAGGGTTCGCAATTGGATACCTGCTCTGTGCCTACCCGCTCTGCGCGGACCGTCTCGATTTCCAGGTCTTCAACGATCAAAAGAGTTATGCCGCGGTCCTGTTGCAGCAAGGCAGAGTCCAGCTCGACTCCGACTGGAACGAGCCAATGGTCATCCAGCAACACCAGGCCCTCGATAACCTTTTTTCCTTTCAGTTCGACCCCACCGCCGTTCAGCCTGTGGTGGCACCGGGAATTGTTACTGGATTAGGCCTTGGAGCCGAGCCCAATGGCACACTCGGTGGTGACCAGGGAGTCTCCCTCGTCGTTTCACCCGGTCTGGCAATCAACGGTTTCGGCGCGGAGATTGTTTACGCTCCCTTCAGTGGCACCGTCAGGGAGGACTCCTTTCGTCTGGTGGTGGATTGTGCGAATCCACCTTGCGTCTTCGCCGGCAACACGACGAAGTTGGACCCGCGTGGCGGCAGCTTCTTCCTGGGAGTCGTCGCGGATCCGGGTGTTGAGTTCACCGGAGTGACGTTAGAGGCCCTGATCCCGAGAGATGATTCCGGCGAGCCGGCAGGTATTGTCCCCGCATGGCAAGTCGGCCCAATTACGTTCTCGCCTGTTCCCGAGCCCTCCGCCGGGTCCTTGTTGGCGGCCGGACTTTGCTGTCTAATCCCCGTCGGTCGCCGGCTGTTTCGTCAAATTTAGGTGGGCGTCGCCTAATGATTCCGCTGAGTGAGTGTGTAGCCGGAGGGTGGCTGGAACAGAGCCGGGTCGGGAGCCGACTGGTCGATATTAGTCAGTTCGTAAGTGTTCACGCCGAAGCGAGGATCGTTGTTTGACGTCTTCACAAGCGCCTGAAGTTCGTCGGAATACCAGCGTTCATTGACTATCCTGATTTGCCTGTTGTTCCCGATCGCGCCGACAGGTACGGTTACCGTGACACGGGAATGCTTCGCATTGATGCCGTTCACGATCTCGGTCCCTAGATCTTCGGTGATCCCCGTGCTTGACGCCTGGCCAGGCGCATCACGAAGCGGACTGCTGGAAAACGAGGTCGAACTGTGGCCGCCCACAACGGCAACCGACATCGAAACGACTCTCTCCGAGATGGGCGCAGTACTGTAAGTCTTGTCCTTCAGATTCAGGTCGTATTCGACGTGCGAAACAAGATCGAATATCTCTGCTCTAGTCGGACTCTCGGCGCGCATTCGCCCTTCTGCGTCGCGATAAAAATGGCTGGCATCGGAGTTCTCCACCAGAGTGCCGTCATTCAGAGTCTGCACGGACCGCCGCACTTCAATCGCCGAAAACGGCTTTCCGGTCACCGGTCCGTATTGCTTGCCCTCGATCGGACCACCGTGAGCAGGGACCCACCCAGCATATTGGAACGAAGAGCCCGTTGAAGCCGTCTGCGCATTGAGCCCGGCGCTCCACAACGCCGCAGCCACGCCAAGAAACATTACCTTTCGAGTCATTGGTTTATGTCCCCTCAAAAATTGAAATTAGAATCGCGAACCAGCCGAATCGCCAGTGCGCGGCCATCCTGCCCAACCAACACATCGGCCGGCACTGTTCCACTAACGTCTGCCATTTGAATCGTGATCCCAGCCGATGGCAGCGCCGCCACCGGAATAACCATACGCACCACCGCCGTGCGCTCGTACGGAGCCGGCGGCACAACATAAGGGATTGCCACGAACGGCTCCTCCTGGGGACCGGACGGCGCGGGTGCACGCGAAAGCAGAACGGCCGCCACTACAAGTGCCGCGACTGCCCCCGCCAGCGCCAGCTTACTTCCTGCTTGTGCGCCGCGAACTGGAGCGACCGCGTACCAATGCTCGCTCCACCGCTTTCCGGATTCGCGAAACAACGAGAAAGCCTGCCCGATTTGTTCCAACTCAGCGGCACACACAGCGCATCCCCGCACATGCTGATCTATCTCCGGATCTCGTTCGCCGGCGGCCCAGTCTGCGATCTGTCCCTCGGATAAATGTGGATTCATTTTCGTTTCTCCAGCTTCTTGCGCACCGCATGAATGGCCCGAAACAGGTGCACCTTCACCGCGGCTCTAGTTATTCCGGTCGCCGCTTCAATCTCGGCAGCGCTCATTTCTTCCATGAAATGCAGAAGGAACACGGTTCGTTGCCTTTCCGACAAGTCATCGAGAACGCTCCAGATCGCATCAACGTGCTCTTGGGCGGCGACACGTTCCTCCGGCGACATGCCAGCGTCAGGAATCCAATCGCTGGCTTGATTCATCGCTTCCGCCGATGCGTGGACCCGCTTCCAGAACTGAAAACGTCGAGTTCTAGTAGCATCGCGGATCAGATTTACCGCAATCTGCATCAACCATGTCTGAAGATTGGCGTCGCCGCGAAATTGTCCCCAGGCTTTATACGCTTTGAAGAAGCAATCCTGCGTCACGCTCTCCGCGGCATCCCGGTCGCGCAACGAAGCTAAGGCAAAACGAAAGACGCGAGGACGATGGGCCCGGACTACTGCCTCAAAGTCCTCTACCGCCGCCACATCCTTTTGCAAGCTGGACGCTGCCAATCCAAGGTCACCGGCGCGCTCCATTCGGTCATGTAGACGGGTTCTTCCAGGCGGCGGTTAACGACTAATGAAGCAGAATTTCACGAGAGGACCGCCGAGCGCACCCGTCCGCGATTGGTCATCCCTGTTTCTTGCGTCTTTTTGCCCGCCGCGCCGGCTTCCCCTCTTTTGCCAGCCGCGCCTCCAGTTCCGCCACCCGCCGCCGCAACTCTTCCGCCTCGCCCGGCTCCGCCGCGGGCGGCCATTGCTGCCCCCCAATCAGACCGCGCACAAACTCCAGCGGGCTCGAAACCACGCTCTTGGCTTCTGAAAGGCGCGTGCGCACCGACGTCTGCGCTTTCTGGTACAGATCGAGTGTGCTGTTCAAATACCAGGAAAGAAAATCGTGTGTGGCGTGGTCCGAGGCCCTGACAAGCTGCCGCAGCAATTGCAGCGGCAACGCGGTCTCGCGTTCCCGCGCATCCTCCATCACGATTTGCATCAGGACCATGTTGGTCAGGTCCTTTCCCGTGCGCGCGTCCAGCACCTGCACGTCGATCCCGTCCCGCACCATCGCCGCGATGTCCTCCAGCTTCACGTAGCGGCTGGCGCTCGCATCGTACAAACGGCGGTCGCTGTACTTTTTGATGATTACATTGGGTTTGCTCATGGCACCCCTGATAAGGATAATCAGTTCCGAATTACCTTGACTCTTTTGAGCGGTCCTCGTATACTCAATTCGGATACTGCATCGCAGTATAACACCAAAAAGGAGTGAGACATGGCTGCTACTGCTCAAGCCTCCTCGCCGGCAGGCTGGCTGGCGGGTTGGGCTCGTCAAGGAATTGAAAGCTTCGTCGCCGCGCAGAAGATCCTGCTGGATCTGACGGCGCACGAGAATGCACTGGTCATCGGGGCCATCCGCGAGCGGTTGAACCTCGCGAAATCCCAGCCCGCCGTCAAAGCGGTCCAGTTTGCCGATAAGGGCGTTGAGAACATCACCGCTGCCGGCAAGATTCTGCTGGATCTGGCTGCCGGAGAAACCGCGCTGATGACAGAGGGAGTCAAGGATGCTTTCCCGCTTCCCCCGGCCGCCGGTTCGGTGGTTAACGTGATCCGGCACCGCGTAGATACGCTGGTCGACATGGAGAAGCATCTCCTCGATGCCGTCGCCGAACAGACCCATGCCGCTGCGGAGTCGTATGAGGCAGGCAACGGCCTCAAAGCCGCGGCTGAATTTGCCGAAGTGGCGCGTCGCGGAATTGTGGATTTTGTCGACACCGAAAAGAAGTTCCTCGACCTCGCCGCCGAGGAAGTGACTGCGGCCGGCAAAGCAGAGAAGAACGGTCGCAAGACCACTCGCGAAAGATCCAAGGTACTGACCGATCTTGCGAAGGAAGGCGTTGAGAAGTATATCGACGCACAAAAGAAGCTGCTGAATCTGGCTATCCATGAGATGGAAGCCGCCACCAAGCCGGCTCATGAGCCTGCCGCCGAGGATCGTACGTCTCTTGCGGAGCTGACCGAGAAGAGCGTCAAGAATTTCGTCACGGCGCAGAAATCGCTCATGGACCTCGCGATTAAGCCCATCCGGGCAGCCTCCCCCACGGAGACAAAGCCCAGAGTTGCGCGCCGGCCGAAGCGCAAACAAGCGAGTCACGCAGCGAAGGAGTGAGCCGCGACCTGAACTGAGGCACGACCTAAACTGAGACCAAAGGGAGCGGTCTCCAATCCTGTTGAGTTTACGCCGGCCGGTGCTTGTGCTCCCGACCGGCGCTAGGCGGCCATCGGTTTCCGGCCGCACTCCCCCAACGCCGGCCCCTCGGTATTGGCGCCTTCCAGGGGTCGGCGGCGGCCGGGAGATGGCTAGTACTAGAAGAACTATTGCATTTGTGTGACGAGCGCGTGGTTCGGTAGACTGAACACGAATGAGGCCACGTCGCCGCGCGGTTCGCAAGGAGCACGAACCGGTGCCACTACCTATCTGGCAGGAACTGCTGGCCGGTGTGGAAATGGCTTTCCTGCGCATTTCCCCGGTTTTTTGGGGCTACGCCGTACCCCCGGGTGATGGTTCGGCGGTGGTCGTTGTTCCCGGTTTTCTCGGCACGGATCTCTATTTGGGACAGTTCCGCAACTGGCTGGAGCGAATTGGCTACAAGCCGTTCTATTCCAATATCGGCTGGAATGCGGACTGCCCCAATCTGTTGATCCGCCAACGTCTGAATGAAGTGATCGATACGGCCTACCGTGCTACCGGACGGAAAATCCACATCATCGGCCACAGCCTCGGGGGTACCATCGCGCGCGCCATCGCCTCGCAGATGCCCGACCGGATCGCGTCGGTGATCACTCTTGCGGCGCCCATCAACCGGGTGGCCGCCCACGCATCCATCCTGCACACGGCTCAACTGGTCCGTCAGCACATTCTCGAACAGCATGGTAAGAACGTGCTCCCGGAATGCTACACAGCCAATTGCACTTGCAATTTCGTCGAGTCCCTCAACGGGAAGTTTCCTAAATCGGTCCGGCAGACCGCGATTTATACCAAGACAGACGGCATTCTCGACTGGCACGTCTGCATGACCGGCGACCCAAACGTTGATTTTGAGGTATCCGCAACCCACATCGGTCTGGCGTTCAGCCCGCTGGTCTATGAGCTGGTGGCTCGCCGCTTAGCCGGGCAATAACCTCCGATTGGAGGTATCGTGCAGCATCGCATCAAGATCGATACGCCGCATCTCCACGTGGCTCTCGAGCCATTCCTGCTTGCTTACAAGACCACCAGCGAGAGGGTCGCGGCGATCGAAAGCGTGCTGAATAGCGATGCCGGCAGGTTCTGGCGTGACGAGCTCGGGAAATGGACCACTCGCGCCGTGACGGTCGACCTGCTCGTGCCGGACGAGTACCGCCATTGGCGGCCTCTGGTCCGCGACGCGATGCGCTTCGTCGTGTCGCGATTGTCGCCTGCACGCCTGGCTCCGAAGGTTGTGGAGCAAGTGGAACTCCCGCCGGATACGCCCCCGGAAAAGCGTCTGCTACTGTTCATTGCCAAGGTGCCTGGACTTCAGAAGATCGGCCAGGCAGTAGCGCGCAACCGCAACCTCAATCCCCGGCTGCGCCATGCCCTTGCGGAATTGGAGAACGGCATCTCCGACGTGACTCCCGAGGATATTCGCCGTGTCATCGTGCGGGAATTGGGCCCGCGCATCGGCGCTTACGCCATCCGGATCGACTCATCGATGTTGTCTGAGGCCAGTGTGGCTGCGGTCATTGGATTCACCTGGCGGAATCCCGAAACCCGCCGCCGCGAGCCGGGCGTCTTCAAGGTGCTGAAGCCGCACATCCCTACCTGCTACGCCGAGGATATGAAGATCCTCCAACTACTCGCTGCCCACCTGACGCGCAAGCATCAGTCGGGCGGGGTCCGTCTGACGGGAGTCGCCGAGACGCTCACCGAAATCCGCCTGTTGCTGGAGCGCGAAGTGGATTTTCGCCGCGAACAGAACACGCTGCTGAGCGGATTGCCGGCGTACCGGTCGGTCCCAGGACTCCGTATTCCCCGCCTCATCCCACTGCTTTGCGCTCCGACCGTCACGGCGCTCAGCCGGGAAAACGGTGTCAAAATTACCGATGCCTTCGCTTCCTCGGCGGCTGCCCGAGGCCCGGTGGCACAACGGCTGGCCGAGGCGCTCATGGCCATTCCGGCGCTCGCCCCCGAGCAGGACGCCATCTTTCATGCCGACCCGCACGCCGGAAATTTGTTGTACGACAAGCGCCACCACGAGCTGGTGATTCTGGACTGGGCCCTGACCGATCGCCTCACGCGCCAGCAGCGGGAAAACGTCCTCATGCTGGTGCTGATGCTGATGTTGCGCGATGTGGATGGTGTACGCCTGGCGATCACGCGCCTGCGCCTTCATCGGGGACCGAACGACGAAGCGGAGGAACGGATCATTCGCGAACATTCGAACCGCTTCCTGGACGCACTGCCGTTATTCGAATTGCCCGGCCCCATGGATGCCATGTGCCTTTTGGATGAGATTGCCATGGAGGGCGTCCGTTTTCCCGCAGCTCTCCTCATGTTCCGCAAGGCATCGTTTACGCTCGATGGTGTCCTACAGGATGTCGCAGGGTCCAGCGTGCGCATGGACGCCGTGGTCCTGCGCTACGCGCTGGAACATTGGGCGAAAACCAGCGCCGCGTTATGGATGCTGCTGTCAACGAGAGATTGGATCTCTCTCGATTGGAGCTTTCTGACGTTCTTTTCCCGCGTGTTTCCGCGATTTCTAAATGCGCGTGTAGCGGAGCAGCCTCAGTAGACGGATCAGCCACTGGGCGAAACTGTCCCACGTCATGCGGCCTGGAGGAACGACCGGAAGCCGCTGCACCGCTACAGTTTGTGGCTCGGTGAATTTCAGAATGCCTTCCTCTCCATGGCGGCGGCTGATACCCGATTCCTTCATCCCGCCGATCGGCGAATCCACCGACCCCCAAGCTGCTATGTAGGCCTCGTTGACGTTCACGCTGCCAGCCCGGATTCTTCGCGCTAAGTCTATGCCACGGCTGATGTTGCGCGTCCAGACGCTGGCGTTTAGGCCGTAACTGGTTGCATTTGCGCGCTCGATCGCCTCGTCTTCGTTTTTGAATTTGTAAAGCGAAACCACGGGCCCGAACGTTTCCTCCGCGTAAGCCTTCATATTTTCATGAACTTCGGTCAGGATCGTGGGCTCGTAAAAGAGCGGACCCAGCTCCGGCCGCCGGTGCCCGCCAGCGAGCACCGTGGCTCCTTTATCGACGGCATCGTGCACATGCTCTTCGACCTTGCTGAGCTGTCGCTGTGATGTGAGGGACCCCAAGTCGACCGAATAATCGAATGCGGCACCCATTTTGAGTTTGCGCGCGCGATCCGTGAAACGGGCGGCGAAACGGTCGAAAATCGATTCGTGGATGTAAATTCTCTCGATGGAGACACATAGCTGCCCGACCGAGGAGAAGCAGCCCCTAATCGCTCCGCCCACCGCAGCCTCTAGGTTTGCATCGGCGCAAACGATCATCGGATTTTTTCCGCCGAGTTCGAGGGAGCAGCCGATCAACCTGGAAGCGGCGCGCGCGGCAACCGATTTGCCGGTACTGGTACTGCCCGTGAACATCAGGAAATCGACGCATTGCGCCAGTGCCGGTCCGATGACCGAGCCATCTCCTGTAACTACTGGAAAAACATCAGCCGGAAGGCCGGCTTCGCGTAGCAGGCTGACTGCCCAAAGGGCCGTGAAGCTGGTTTGGCGATCGGGTTTGAGAACCGCTGTGTTTCCCGCCATGAGCGCGGGAACTGCATCGGTAACCGCAAGAGTGAGTGGGTAGTTCCAAGGCACAATGAAGCCCGCTACTCCGACCGGCGATCGAAATTCCCACGTCCGGGTGAGCAGTGGGAACGCACCCTTTCGGCGGCGCGGCCGTAACAGCTTTTCGGCTCGCATGGCATAGTAGCGAGACACTATCGCCGTATCGAGAATTTCTTCGTGTGCGTGGCAACGCGCTTTGCCGGTTTCGAGCTGGATGAGATCGAGCGCTTCCTCATGCCTGCCAATCAGCAGATCGTAGAAACGAAAAAAGATTTTGGAGCGGTCAGCGAAGGATCGTGCCGCCCACGCGGGCTGCGCGGCGCGGGCATGCTGAACCGCCAGCTCCACATCGGCGTCGCGCGCTGCCGGAATGGTTCCAATGATTTCACCGGTATAGGGGGCCGGCACAGCAATCTGATCATGTGCTCCTTCGCACAAGGTGATCCGGGAAGCGAGGGCAGCGAGGCGAGTGAGCGAAACGTGCGGCGGCTCAAGTCCTCTCACGTGGGAAGATGCCAGGTTCGCAGTTTCCATTGACTTGGCTCCTGATCCAGCTTACTCTGATATTAGACCATCAGATCTCAATATATTTAGGTAACTGACCGGCGCTGCGGTTTCGTTGGGGGACGTGCCAAGGAGCATGTTATGCAAAATCCAGCAACGCCCGGGGAGTGCACCGAACGTGCAGAAGAAGCCAGTCGGCGCCTTTCGCCAGTAGACGCGGCCTTCCTGTATCTCGAGCGCAAAGAGATCCCGCTGGCGATCGCCTGCGTCTTCGTTTTTGATGGTCCAATCTCTTTCGACGAATTCCTCAAGACCATCGACTCGAGACTGCATCTGATTCCCCGCTACCGGCAAATTGTGGTGATGCCTCCGTACAACCTCGGTTATCCGACTTGGGAGGACGACCTCGACTTCGATATTCGCCGCCACATTTTCCGGGTCAGCGTGGATCCCCCTGGAGGAGAAGCGGAATTGGAAGACCTGGCAGGCCGCATTTTCAGCCAGTTACTGGATCGGTCCAAGCCGCTCTGGGAATGTTACGTGGTTGAGGGCCTGAAGGAAGGCCGCGGCGCCGTCATCGTGCGCATACATCACTCGTTGGCCGACGGCGTTGCGGGAGTGGCTCTGATCAAGGTGCTGCTGGATGCGTCGCCCGACGCCAATGACCGTCCTCACAAGCAGCGCCACCACCCGCGGAAGGCTCCGCCGGCTCCCTCCTTGATCGATGCTATCGCCAGTGCCATCGACACCTCGCTGCGGGGCTTGATGGTGGCCGAAACCGGCCTGCTCAGCTTGGCGCAGGATCTTCTCGGCAATCCGGCGCGCGTGAAGGAGCTTGCGGGTGCGCTTCCGGAACTGGCGGCATCGGTCGAGCGGCTTCCATTTAACAAGCCCTGTGGCGGCGACCGGAAATTCTGCTGGGCGGAATTCGATATTGCCGAGGTGGAGGCCATCCGCACGGCCGCCGGCGGAACGATCAATGACGTCATTCTCACGGTCCTGACGCGCGCTCTCTCCCGGTACGTGAAATTGCATCGTCAGACTGTCACTAACCGGTACGTCCGCATCGTATGTCCCGTGAACTTGCGGCACGGCGAACAAAACGGCGATTTGGGGAACCAGATCTCCTTCATGCCGGTTGCACTGCCGCTGGACGTGCGCGATCCACTGGCGTTGCTGAAGGGTGTCGTTGCCCGGACCGAAGCTATGAAGCGAGGACAGGCTGCTGACGTGGTGGCGCTGCTGGCGGACTGCATTGCGGCCGCTCCGCCGCCACTGCAGGCGCTCTTCTGGTGGGGCATCCCACAGATCACGCTGCCGGTACCGCTGTTCAACATGATCTGCACCAACATACCGGGGTCGCGGACACCGCTGTACTCGCTTGGCCGGCGATTGATCGCGGCCTATCCGCAGGTGCCGACGGGTTACGAACTGGGGATCAATGTCGCGGTACAAAGTTACAACGGCAAACTGTTCTTCGGATTGATTGCCGATGCCCACGTTGCGCCGGATGTGCGCAAGTTGCGTGAGTTCCTCTATGTTTCGTTCCGCAAGCTGTGCCGGCGTGCCGGCGTAAAGACAGCCCGCAAGGCGTGGCCTCGAATGCAAAATTCTACGCCCGCCGAGCCGGTCCCGCTGACCGTCGCCGAGCCTGCCACGCAGCCGCCGGCTGACACGGCGCCTCTGATGGAAGTGGGCGTCAAGGCCGTGGCATGAGTGTGCGACGCCGGGGACGGGCGAATGAAATTCCAAGCCGCATTTTTTGGGGGGAAGTGAAAGGTTGATAGAAGCATGGCAGAAAATATTGCAAGTCTCAGTGAAGGCCGGATTGCTTACCTGGATGGACTAGTCAGTCAAGCCAGAACCGCCGCCGCTGTTTTTTCCCAATACACGCAAGAGGACGTCGATCGGATTGTCAAACGGATGGCCATGGCGGGGATGGAGAACGCGCAGCATCTGGGCCGGATGGCGTATGAAGAAACACATCTCGGCGTGCCGGAGGACAAGGCCATCAAGAACATGGTGGCCACGGAGTTTGTCTACAACTACGTTAGGGACAAACGCACCGCCGGTGTGATTCGCGAGTTTCCCGAGCACGGCGTGGTGGAGGTGGCGGAACCAATCGGAGTGATCTTCTCGCTCACTCCCATTACAAACCCCACATCGACCGTGTTGTTCAAGTGCATCATGGCCATCAAGACGCGCAACGCCCTTATTTTCGGCCCGCATCCCATGGCCGCGCGTTGCTGCCAGGAGGCCATGCGGATCATGTATGAGACGGCAGTGAAGCACGGCGCGCCCGAAGGCGTTTTCACTTGCGTGGAATCGCCGACGCTGGCGGACAACGCCTACCTCATGCATCACAAAGACGTGGCGATGATTGACGCCACGGGCGGGCGGGGCGTCGTTAAAGCCGCCTACAGCTCCGGCAAACCGGCGTTGGGTGTTGGGGCGGGGAATACGCCCGTCTATCTGGAAAAATCAGCCGACCTCGATATGGCCGTGGTGGATATCATCACCTCCAAGACGTTTGACAACGGGACGATTTGCGCCTCGGAGCAGACGGTGGTCATCGACGACGAGGTGTACGATCGCGTGCTACGGAAATTCGCGGAACTGGGAGCGCACGTCTGCAATGAACAAGAGGCTGCGCTGCTGGGACGCATGCTGGTGGACCCGGAAAAAGGAATGGCGCGTCCCATGGCGACGGGCCAGAAAGCCGTCGATATCGCCCGCGTGGTGGGTCTCACGGTCCAGCCGAACACCAAACTCCTGGTCGCACCAATTCAGGGCGTAGGTCGCGACCATCCGCTATCGGTCGAGAAGCTTTTCCCGGTGCTCGCGGTCTATCGTGCGAAATCCATGGACGAAGCGCTCCAGGTGTGCGTGGACGTGAATCACTTCGGCGGGCTCGGGCATACTGCCGTGGTGTTCTCGCGTAACGATGAGGTCATCCGGAAGTTCGGTGAGCTGATCAATTCGGGCCGCATCCTGGTGAATTCGCCTGGATCCATTGGAGCGATTGGCGGCGTGTACAACGACATGGTGCCCACCTTCTCGTTCGGATGCGGGACCGGCGGCGGCAACAGCACCATGGATAACGTGAACGTGTTTCACTACCTCAACGTGAAACGAGTGGCTAGGAGGGCCCAAGCGCCTATGTGGTATCGAGTCCCCAATCAGATTTACTTCAATCGGAACGCCGTGGAGCATCTGCGGCAGTTTCCATCGCACTCGACCGTCATCGTGACCAATCCCGCGCTTGAGCAATTCGGCCATGCGGAAATCGTGCGGCGGCATCTCCCCGAAGGGACGCTTGTTCATGTTCTAGCGATTCCCGATGCCGAGCCGGAAGCCAATGTCATTCTGGAAGGCCTCGAGACGCTGAAGCTCTACAAAGCGGACCAGATTGTTGCTCTCGGAGGCGGGAGCGTGATCGATGCGGCGAAGATCATGAAACTCAAGTACGAGTTCCCGCAGGCCGATTTGGAGGAACTGGGCGCGCCGTTTCTGGATATCCGCAAACGCATCGTCCAGTACCCGACCGAAAAGACGATCCACGCGCGGCTGATCGCCATTCCGACGACGAGCGGGACGGGAAGCGAAGTCACTCCGTTTGCTGTGCTGTTCGATAAGGAGCACGGCCGCAAGGTGACGCTCGCCGATTACTCGCTCGCTCCGGATGTGGCGATTGTCGATCCGCAATTCGTCATGTCCATGCCGAAAGGGCTGACGGCAGATACAGGCATCGACTGTTTGACTCACGCGCTCGAAGCCGGCGTTTCAGTTTACGCGTCACCCTACACCGACGCGAACGCTCTGCAAGCACTTCAGATGGTGTTCAAGTATCTGCCGATCGCCTATGAGCGTCCTCGCGACGAAGAGGCGCGTACCATGATGCACAATGCCGCGTGCATTGCGGCGCTGGCGTTCTCGAACGCATCGGTGGGAGTGAATCATGCGCTGGCACACGCCTTCGGCGCGCGATTCAGAGTGGCGCACGGGAGGGCGAATGCGCTCTTGCTGCCGCATGTGATTCGGTATAACGCCGCGGTGCCCTCCAAGTTCATGCCGTCGCCCCATGTGCGCGCGTTCACTGTTCACAAAAAATACGCGATGATGGCGGACCTGCTGGGTTTGGGCGGCGAAACGACCGAGGAAAAGATCAACAACCTCATCGCGGCGATCGAAGAGTTGCTCGATCGATTGTCCATTCCACGTTCCATCGCCGAACTAGGGATTTCGAAAGAAGAATTCGAACGGGCCGTGCCCGACCTGGTCAAGATCGCTTTCGAAGATCCTTCGTGGCGGCCAACGAACCCGCGCATGCCGCTCATGAACGAATTGGCCGACCTGCTTTGGGCCGCATATAAAGGGCGCGATGTGCCGAAAGTGGCCCATGTACCTGAACCGGAAGTAGCGAAGGACGGAGCATATGCCAGCAAATTCAGTGTTGCTTGAGACGGATGCGCACGCGGCGCCTGCTCTGCAGCAGGCCATCGAAAAGCTGGACCGCGGCGATGGCGGAGCGGTCCTGGATTTCTCGTCGATCGACCGTATCGATCCGAGCGAGCTGAAGTTGTTGGAGAAGCTAGCGGGCCTCGCGGGCGACAAGTCCGTCAAGGTCGTGCTGCGCGGCGTCAATGTACGCATTTACAAAGCGCTGAAGCTGACGAATCTGACGGGGCGATTCTCGTTCGAGAAGTGATAACGGCGTCACAGGGCCATCGCAGCGCCCGTGATCATTGCACTGCCCAATAGCCGTCGCGCGTCTTCGCTACCAGGTCCGGCCGATTCTTCACGTCGACCCGGATCGCATGAAACTCACCCGGCTTTCCCCCTTTGGGTTCGAAGGTGAGAAGGTACTGGCGATGCACCTCTTCGCTCACCAGTTGAATCGCCTGCTCCAGCGCGTTCTTTTTCAGGAAATTCATGGTTCGGCCGCCCGTGGTCCTGGTGAACAAGCTGGAAAGATCCGGCTTGTGCAAGCGGATCAATTCTGCGATCGCGTAGATAGCACCGCCAGGTCCTAGATCGGGGGAGGCCGGAGTGTCGTCGGGGGCCGGACAAAGAGCGCATTTCCGCATCTTGATCCGTTCTGCTTCGGGTTTCAGATCCTCCGCCGTTTTAGACTTCACCGTGAACGGCTCTAACAGTGGCGAATAGGTCAGCCAGTAAACGGCTACATTGAGACGTTGTACGCGCTCCATCACTTCGTCGAGCTTCGCCTGGCTCGATCGATCACGCTTCTCCGCGATCATCAGGATGATGCGCCGACGGCCCAGCGGCCGCCGTTCGAGCATCAGCAGCGCCTGGCGCAGGCCGTCGAGCATGTGCGCGTCGCCGCCTTCCATGCGCAGCATGCGGAGCGCGTGAATCACAAGATCGGGGTCGCCGCTGAAATCCTGGTGGAGCTTCACGTCGTCGCTGAACGAGACCACGGCCGTTTCTCCCGCATCGCCCGCAAGCAACTGCGTAAATAGAATGCCACTGCCGCCCAGTTTGTCGATCACCGCACCCGAATTCGAGCTGGTTTGGACCACAACCACTAAGTCGATCGGGTATATCATCCAGTCCATGTGTATCGCCTGTGGCACATCGTTGTCGTAAAGAGTCAGGTCCTCGGGCGTCAGACCGTCTACGTAATGTCCTTTGGAATCGCTAACAGTGGTGGGCGCGACTACCAGCGGAACAGTGCTTTTGAACTGCGCCCAGCAAGTGCTGCTGAGGATGATAATGGCTGCGGCATAGCGCACTGGCGGGAGCATGGCAGCTTTTGGGCCACCCTATCGGCCCAGCGTCCTCACGCCCTCCGGCCCACCCACCACCACCTGCGACGCCATCCCGACGAACAGCCCGTGCTCCACCACGCCGACGGTTTTATCCAGCGCGATGTCCAAGTCCGCCGACGACGCGATCAGTCCAAACGTACAGTCGAGAATGTAATGGCCGCCGTCGGTGATGTATGGTTCTCCGTCTGGCTTCATCCGCAGTTTAGGCTTCGCGCCCAAGCTCCGCAGCCTGGCCTCCGTCACCTGCCAGCCGAACGGGATCACCTCAACGGGTACGGGATCGTGCGTGCCCAGCTGATTGACTAGCTTGGTTTCATCCACGATGATGACGAACTTGGCCGTGGCGCTGGCCACGATCTTCTCGCGCAGCAGCGCTCCGCCCAGACCTTTGATCAGATTCAGCGTGCTCACTTCGACTTCGTCCGCGCCGTCAATGGTCATGTCGATCTTGGGCTGCTCTCCCAAGGTGGTCAGAGGAATGCCCAGACTGCGCGCCAACTGGGCTGTTTGCTCGGATGTCGGAATGCCGGTGATGCGCAGCCCTTGGCTCACCCGCCTGCCCATGGCATTCACCGCCAGGGTCGCGGTGGTTCCGCTGCCCAAGCCGACAATCATGCCGTCCTTGACCTGGGCGGCGGCAGCCTCCGCGGCAGCCTCCTTAAACTGGTGCAACGCAGTGGCGCTGTGCATGGCAGGCTCCTGTCTATTGTGATACTTTTCCGCCACCTCGCGTCGCATCTGCGCATCTACAAAACGAGGCCGCCGCGTTAACCTAAGATCTGGCCCCTAACATCTAACTGAGGATGAATGACTATGAGCACGAACGCCGCCATCGCAACCAATCCGATTCTGCAATTGCAGGACTTCGGCCAATCCGTCTGGCTGGACTACATCCGTCGCAGCCTCATCACCAGTGGAGAACTCAAACGATTCATGAGTGAGGACGGGCTGCGCGGCGTCACCTCAAATCCTTCCATCTTCGAAAAGGCGATTGTTGGCAGCACCGACTATCAGGATATTCTGAACGACCCGCAGTCACGCAGTCTCGATCCGAAGGCGCTTTACGAAAAGATCGCGATCCGTGACATTCAAGATGCCGCCGACATTCTGCGCCCAGTGTACGAAACCTCACGGCGGCGCGACGGATACGTGAGCCTGGAAGTGTCGCCGCTCCTCGCGCACGATACCCAAGGGACAGTTGAAGAAGCCCAACGCCTGTGGAAGACGGTAGCGCGCGAGAACCTGATGGTGAAGGTTCCGGGGACAGCGGAGGGCATTCCCGCAATCTCGCTCCTGATCAGCGACGGGATTAACGTAAACGTAACTTTGCTTTTCTCGCAGCAGACTTACGAGCAGGCCGCCGAAGCCTACCTGGTGGGACTGGAGGAGTGGGTGTCGCGCGGCGGCGATGCCGGACGGATTGCCAGCGTAGCCAGCTTTTTCGTGAGCCGCATCGATACGGCGATCGACGGCCTGGCGACGGCAAAGCTCAAAACCTCTTCGAGCCCCGCGGAACAGGCGATGCTGCGCAGCCTGCTCGGAAAGGTTGCCATTGCCAATGCCAAGCTGGCATACAAGAAGTACGGAACGATATTCTCCTGCGAGCGCTGGCAGAGGCTCGCCGCCAAGGGCGCACAGTCGCAGCGTTTGTTGTGGGCCAGTACCAGCTCGAAGAACCCCAACTATCGCGACGTCATCTATGTTGAGGAACTCATCGGTCAGGATACGGTCAACACCATCCCGCCCGCGACCTTCAATGCCTTCCGCGATCACGGCAAGCCGCGCGCCAGCCTGACCGAGAACGTCGAAGCGGCCGCAGGCATCATGAAGACGCTGGCGAACGCCGGCATATCCATGAAGGAGGTCACCGACAAGCTGGTCGCCGATGGCGTCCAGCAGTTTGCGGATGCTTTCGCGTTGCTGTTGAAAGCGACTGGGGAGCACTCTGAGAAGCGTGCGAAGATTGACCGGCAGACCTTCCGGTTGCCGAAAGATCTCGACGCCGCAGTGAAGGACGCGATCGAGGACTGGCAAAAAGGCGACAAGGTGCGCCGCCTATGGCGCCACGACGCAACGCTCTGGACCGGCAAAGACGAAGCGAAATGGCTCGGCTGGCTCGACATCGTGGACGACCAGTTGTCCCACATCGAGCACTTGAAAAACATGGCGCAAGAAGTGAAGTCTGCCGGATTTCAGCATGCCCTGCTGCTGGGCATGGGCGGATCAAGCCTCTGCCCTGAAGTGATGCGGATGACGTTCGGGAAGATCGCCGGCTATCCCGAACTGCATGTTCTCGATTCCACCGATCCCGCGCAGATCCGCGCGATCGAAAAGAAAATCGATCTGGCGAATACGATTTTCATTGTGTCCAGCAAGTCCGGCAGCACCCTCGAACCGAACATCTACAAGCAATACTTTTTTGAGCGCGTGAAGCAGAAGCTCGGAGAGAAGAAGGCCGGTGAGCGCTTCATTGCGATCACCGATCCCGGCTCGAAAATGCAGCAGGTGGCCGAGAGCGACGGTTTCCGCCACATCTTCTACGGCCTGCCCAGCATTGGCGGGCGCTACTCGGCTCTCTCGAACTTCGGCATGGTGCCGGCGGCTGTGATGGGCGTCGATGTGGCGCAATTTCTAAACGCGACGCAGGAAATGGCGCACGCTTGCGGGCCAACGGTTGCGGCCGTGGACAATCCTGGCGTTGTGTTAGGCGCGATTCTCGGAACGTTGGGAAATCGCGGCCACGACAAAGTCACGATCATCGCATCGCCTGGCATTTTCGATCTGGGAGCGTGGCTCGAGCAGTTGATTGCGGAATCCACTGGCAAGATTGGCAAGGGACTCGTTCCCGTGGATCGCGAGTCGTTGGGCGCGCCCGAGGTATACGGAAAAGATCGCGTGTTCGCATATCTGCGGCTCGAGTCGGGAGCCGATGCCGCGCAGGATAAAGCTGTCGATGCGCTGGAGCGCGCTGGCCAGCCGGTGGTGCGCATTGCCGTGGAGCAAGCGTACAACCTGGGCGAAGAATTCCTCCGCTGGGAGATCGCGACCGCGGTGGCGGGCTCGATCCTCGGCATCAACCCGTTCGATCAGCCGGATGTGGAGGCCAGCAAGATAGTTACGCGAGCGTTGACGTCGGAATATGAGAAGAGCGGCAAATTGCCCGATGAGGCGCCGTTGTTTGAAGGTTCCGGGTTCAAGCTTTTCGCCGATGCAAAAAATACTGAAGCCTTAAACGAGAGTGCCGGCAAGTCACTGGAGGGCTACCTGAAAGCCCACCTGAGCCGACTGGGTGCGGGCGACTATTTTGCCGTGCTGGCGTACATCGAAATGAATGATGCGCACGAGAATTCGCTCCAAGGTTTCCGGCACGCAGTGCGTGATACGAAACGCGTGGCGACCTGCCTCGGATTCGGGCCACGCTTTCTGCACTCAACAGGCCAGGCGTACAAGGGCGGTCCGAACAGCGGCGTGTTCCTGCAAATCACTTGTGATGATGCCGCCGATCTCCCGGTGCCGGGACAAAAATATACCTTCGGCGTGGTGAAAGCGGCGCAAGCGCGCGGTGATTTCCAGGTTCTGGCGGAGCGTGGCAGGCGTGCGCTACGCGTGCATTTGACGGGCGATGTCGAGGCAGGCTTACAACGGCTCGGTGCCGCCATTCAGCAGGCTTTGCGCTAACCCTGTTTCGGTTCTTGTTCCGAAGGCGGTTTCCGCTCGATCACGATTTTGAACTTCGCTGCCAGCGCCGAAAGCGCACCCACCGCGGCCAGCACCGGCGCGAAGATCGCACCCACAGTGGCGATGGTGACCGGAATCTCGACAAACGTATTCCCCTTCTCATCCTTGATGATGATGCGGTTCACATTGCCTTCGTGGACCAGAGTTTTCACCCTGTCCACAAGGTCGCGGCCAAGGACTTGAACCTCTTCGACGAAATGATCGATGCTCACGGAAGCCTCCAGGGATACAATTGAAGTCTAACAAGACTTGCCGACTACAAGATTCCTGTTCTGGAACGTCAATCGAAAATCACTGGGCGAAGTGATTGCGGATTTGGCGGAAGAGCACCGCATAGACGTAATCATCCTCGCGGAATCGGAGATCGATCCTAATCGTCTCCTGCGAACACTGAACCAGGATCCTGTGGCCGGATTTCATCTGACCGCCGGCAATTGCAGGAAAGTCATAATTTTCACCCGGCTTTCCCGTGATTTTCTACGGCCAACATTTGAGACCGATTGGATTTCGATTCGTCGGCTCTCGCTGCCCGCCCGTGCTCAGGTCGTACTCGTGGCTGTGCACCTACCCAGCAAGCTGTATATGACGGAAGACGATCAGCTCCTCGAGTGTACGGTACTGTGCAGGCAGATTGCGGAGCAGGAGGCGTTGGCGGGGCACCGGCGTACAATCGTTGTAGGTGATTTGAACATGAACCCGTTCGAACCGGGATTGGTTGGGGCTGTGGGGCTGCACTCGGTGATGTCGCGACAAGTGGCCGCTCGTGGTTCTCGCACGGTTAAGGGAAATGAGTACCAGTTCTTCTACAACCCGATGTGGAGCCACCTTGGAGATGGAAGCGGAGACACTGCCGGTTCATACTTCTACGACAGCACACAGCACGTAAATTACTATTGGAATGTTTTTGACCAGCTCCTGCTCCGGCCGGAACTGGCCGAGCGATTCGATCCGAGCCGGCTCCGCGCGACGAGCTGGTCGGCATTCGGCCCCCATGCCTGAATCTCTCTACCCCGGCATTTATCTCGACGAGTTGCCGGGCGTGTTTCATCCCATCCCGGGCTTATCCCCCAGCACGGCGGGTTTTGGCGGTTTGACGGACAGCCTGAATCTCTCGCTGGGCCGTTATGCCAACCGGTTGCGCGTCGCTCCCACTCAAGGGAACGTGATCTGGGGTGCGCGCACATCCAGCCGGGATACGGACTGGCAATACGTCAACGTCCGGCGCTACATGACCTTCATCGAGCAGTCGCTGGCTCAAGGAGTGCAATGGGCGGTGTTTGAGAACAACGGACCCGCGCTATGGTCCCGCGTGAGCCAATCCGTCGACAGCTTCCTCACCGGGCAGTGGCTGCAAGGCTCCCTGCAGGGCAAGAAGAAGGACGAGGCTTTCTTCGTCGCCTGCGGCACCACCACGATGACGCAAAACGATATCGACAACGGACGCCTGGTGGTCGTTGTGGGCATTGCTCCCGTTTACCCGGCGGAATTCGTGGTCTTTCAGATTGGCATCTGGACGAAGAAGAAGTAGCCGTCCGCTTCGTGCTACCGTGATTCTTAGATGGCGCGTCTGATCGCTCTGTTGCTTGTGTTCTGCACCGCTGGCGTGATTGTTGCGGATGCGCAATGCGGCGTCGCTTGCACGGCGACCCAATGCAATGCCCCCAGTAACGGGACGAGCTGCCATCATCACCAGCGACCCTCACAGCAGCAGTGCCTGCATCAGCACAGCTTGACTCAAACGTGGATGCGCACCGCCTCGTGGACCGCCATCCAGCTACAGGCCACAAGCCTCGCCGCGTCGGCGTTTCTGGTCCCAGTTCCCGATCGCACAAGCCACGTACCAATCTTTAACATCGCAGGCGAACAGCCACCCGGGCTGCTGCCGGCGACAGCTCTTCGCATCTAATAACCAAACGAATTTTCTGTTCCGGTTGCTAATGACAACAGAGGTCTGTGTGAGAGCTATCGTCATTTCTTTATTGCTGAATTCCGTTTGCTTTGCGCAGGAGCTGCCGCAGGATCACCAGCACATGGCCGGTATGGACATGGATATGGGGAACAGCGCATCGCTACCCGAAGATCACGCCGCTTCCGGCACGAGCGTCAACCCGCGTTCGTCTCCCATGGGCATGATCCACAAGCGCCTCGGCGATTGGAATTTCATGTTCCATGGAGTCGCATTCATCACGGATGTGCAGCAGTCTGGCGCGCGCGGCGCCGACAAATTCTTCTCGCCGAATTGGTTCATGGGAACCGCGGAGTATCCTGTGGCCGGCGGCAGCATACAGTTCGACACCATGCTCAGTCTTGACCCGGCCACCATCACGAACCGCAGTTACCCGCTGCTGTTTCAGACCGGAGAAACGGCGTACGGCAGGGCGCTCGTGGACGCACAGCACCCGCACAATTTCGTCATGGAGCTGAGCGCGCGCTACGCACACCCGCTGGACGAATCCACCAATCTGGTTCTTTATTTTGCTCCCGTCGGCGATCCGGCACTTGGTCCGGTGGCATTTCCGCATCGTGTGTCGGCAGCCGAGTTGCCTCAGGCCACACTCTCACACCATTTGCAAGACTCGTCGCACATTTCCTGTGACGTCGTGACCGCGGCCATCGTCCGCCGGAGTTTTCGAATTGAAGCCAGCGGCTTTCACGGGGCCGAGCCCGGCGAGAACCGCTGGACCATCGGCTATGGAGCCATTGACTCCTGGGCCACGCGTCTGAGTTGGACGCCGAGTGATAACTGGGTCGCGCAAGTTTCCGCCGGCCGTTTGAGTCATCCGGAAGCCGCTGAGCCGGGTGATGTCGTGCGATCCACTGCGTCGGTGACTTACAACCGCCCTCTCACCGGAGGCAACTGGGCTAGCAGTCTGATCTGGGGACGCAATCACAAAACATTTGATCCGCACAATCTGAACTCATACCTTGCCGAGTCCGTATATCAGTTCCGCCGCAAGAACTACGTCACCGGCCGATTCGAGCTGGTGGACAAGGACGAGCTGTTCGACGATCAACCCACGTTGCGCAAGCATCTGGACGAGACCGTAGGATCGGCGTTTCGCATCGCGGCTTACACCCTCGGCTACACGCGCGACGTGGACATCGTTTCCTGGCTGGACACTGGCCTCGGCGCGAACTTGAGCTTCTATGGAGTGCCCACGGCGATCCAGCCATACTACGGAGCGCATCCAGTAGGAGTCTTCTTTTTCCTTCGCGCACGACTCAAAGGCAGCGTCCCCATGATGCACATGCACCACGGGAGCTGACTATTTGATAAGTCCGTATTCCCTCAACACGGCATCCACATCCGGCCTTCCAGTTGGTATATCGACTGCCGGAATCGTCGTGCCCGCCCCAATCAGCACTCGTGCCACTTCCGCATAGTCGCCGCCGTCCTCGCAACAGTTCTGCGCGCCGTGCCCGAACCAGCCTGGTGGCGTGCCGTGAAACTCACCATCCTCCGCAGTCAATGAAGCGCCATGGTCGAGCAGCAGCTTTGCCAAGTCGGCATATCCTTTCCAGCAGGCCCAGTGCAATGCCGTGGCCCCGTTTTCTGCGCGTGCATCAACCGGCATCCCGGCCGCGAGAAGCGCCCGGACGGCCCCTGTTCGGTGACTCATCGCCAGGTCCGTCAAAAGACGCTCGCTTTCTGGAAATGCAGCGATCACCGGAGCTTCGCGCAACAAGCGCTCGAGTTCCCCGGCTTCAGCACTCTCGCACGCACCGATGAATCGATCTAGCGGAGACAGTTCCGTGTTCGCTCCTCGCGATTCCAGCAACTTCGCCACGGCGGTCTGCCCGCTCTGCACTGCCAGGGCGTACGGAGTCCGGCCGTCTTTGCGCTGCGCATCCAATGCCGCTCCCGCGTCTAACAGCGCCTCGATCACGGCGGCACTCCGCCCGCGCCAGATCGCCCAATGCAGCGCCGTCTCGCCGCGCTCGTTCACTTCGTTCGGATCCGCGCCGGCGGCGAGCAGAAGCTGCAGGCCCTCGCGATCCTCACGATCCAACATGTGCTTGACTACGTTCGCGCCCTTCAGTGACGCGCCATGTTTGAGCAGAAGCTTTACACATGCCAGATCCGCATGCTCGGTGGAATGATAGAGCGACTCTCCGTCGTTCGGATTCGCGCCAGCCTCCAATAGCGCCAGCCCCAGTGCCGGATTGTTGTTGAATCCCGTGGCACCGTAAAGACAGGAAAGCGGATTGTCCGGCCACTCTTCGGGGTTGTAGGAAGCATTGGGACCAGCCCCGGCGCGTAACAGCGCCAGTGCGGTGGTGACGAGACCAGCGGCACGGCTCGACCCGCCGCCGGCAAACCGCGAAAAGCAGATGTAGAGCAGCGGCTCCCACTCGTGCGGGCCGCCCTTCGTACGCACCAGCTCCGGAGTTTCCCGAAGCGCCTGTTCCACCCGCTCCGCGTCGCCGAGCACAAGGGCCGGATAGAAGCCAGACTCGGCGAGTTCGGGATGATCCGTCAGCATCGTCTCGGCCCGCCGCGAGTCAGACAGCGCGGCATCCATGAACGCTGTCACCAGACTCTGAAAATCCAGGGTGGATTGAATTAGGAACGCTTTAAATCGCGGCCAACTGGCGAATCCCTGCTCGCGCGCGATCGCCAGGTGCGCATCGTGCAGGGCCACCCCGGCAAAACTTTTCTGGTGAAACCGCGTTATATGACGGGTCAGCCGCTCGGCTGCGTCACGGTCTCCAGATTTCACGGCTTTGAGCAGACTCTTCGCTTGCTTCCGGTAATATTCAAGATTGAGGCGAGTCGCCTCGGAATGGGTCGGCATACGACCTCCTTTCAAGTTGCGCCCATCGTCCGCAAAACGGGCCGAAAGAAGGTTCGTGAAATCAGAAGAAATCGGAAGGTGGGAAAATCCCTGCCCGCGGACCGGCAGCGCCCTTGCGCGCTTCCGGCATTATATCGAATGTCACCGCCCCTCGCCGTCACGTCTGCGTGACGCGACAAGGAGGATGGCCTACCTGTTCACTCTTGTGTTCGCGAGTTTTGCTTCGCCTTGCGGTCCTGACGGTCGCACCCTGACTGCGCTTGTCCCCTCGGCTGACACAAACAGTTAAGACACACCTCGCCGTTCGATGAAAATTCCTCGACCAGCAAACCGACTGTAGCGCATACTCGGTACCGGTTGGCGAAGCGGAGGCGGGCCATGC